>Ga0209454_1000029_pt1 | contig 128628 bp, 94 predicted proteins | sample WorMetHERISLAND1_2_FD_187400 | JGI IMG/M metagenome (GOLD analysis project Ga0209454, IMG submission 187400) | Marine gutless worms symbiont microbial communities from Max Planck institute for Marine Microbiology, Germany - Olavius geniculatus... | ecosystem: Host-associated > Annelida >... | reverse complement strand
TTTTTGCCAGCGGGATATTGCAAGGTAATTTTCAATAAACATTTGATCCCTTCTAATTCTGATGGCGGGGTAAAAGCGGGTTACATTATTTTGTAGATCCTTCCGTTACACTTTTCACAAGTACACAGTCGGCAACAAAACGTTTAAAGAGAAGATGAAGGGAACCCTTGGTTATAGGGCAAAAGGCAGAAAAGTGATTTGTGTTGAAGATACATTTGAATATCGGGAGGTGATAACACCATTCGGCAATACTAATAGTCTGGATTCCGAGAACACCCATTTATGGCATCAATTACCAGCACCAGCATCCCTAATTGGCCAGTTTTTGCATGAAAATTGGCCGATTAAGAGCGAAATATTGGTGCTCTTGAGAAACATCTATTTATTTTTCAATATGTTGCTGTGGCCCGACCCCAGGGCCGGGTGCTTCCTAAGCAAACTGTGCGTGAAATTCACGTGCCGATAATGCCGGCAATAGTACGGCGCGTTCAATTCTATCCCTGGGTATCGGCCGAATGCCGTCGAGCCGTTGTTAGTGATAGTTGAGATAAAATGTCAAAGGGTCGCCCAGTGGGACGCCTTCAATCGAAGAATCGCCAGGTATCGGCGTTACATAGACTTGTTTGAAGGGATCAGACGCCTTCCAATAGCGTCCGGTCTTCGTGTTGGCAATACAATGAGCAGCTGTGAGAATGTGATGATCATCGATCAACGTCGCGGTGCACCCGTTGTTGATGAAGCCAACACCGGAGTACCGGTACGTGGGGTTCAATTGCAGTTCCACGCATGGGTCGTTCCCGTTGTTGTCACAGTAGATGGTGCCGTAAGCGGACACCGCTAGGGCTACGTTGCAGAGTAAAACCACTATTCTTGCCCAGTTGTCCACATTCTTTCTCCTCGATGGATAAACCATCCAACGTCGTTTAAGACAGAAACTCGCTTTTGAAAGCAATTGCTATGGAATTCAGTGAATTGTATAATAAATGGTTGGCAGACACTATATTTTGAGGCATGTGGAAAAACCTCCAAATTGAATTGATATGCAGCCTATCATGGGAGCTGCCCACATTCGTGCAACCACACACGGAACGCGAATAAAATGATTATATTTCAATTGGTTAACGAACTGGCTGTTTGGTTTATGCTTAGTCGTAGAGATCTTCTTTGCCCCAAATCGATTCTCTCTATCGATACAAATATTTGCTCTCGATATCAGACAGTTAAAGCCATCGTGGTATGTCTTTTATACTTAAGTCCAAATCGGACGTGTCGCCTTTAACGTGTAAAATCGATACAATCATGGTAGTACCCGAAATTAGGTCGTGATTAGGCCTTAGGATGTCTATTTTGCCGCAGGAAATGTGCATTAAAGCCCCACCAGCCGCTTGGCATGAAGACTTTTATTCCGATTTATAGCAATAAGGATCTTCTCCGTAGAGATCACCGCTCTTCATAAATGCTGCGGCTCGGCATCCGCCAAAACATTTGTAGCCTAAATAAACACATTTATTGCATTTTCCCTTATAGTCATTCGGGGTCAGGTTGCGAAAAATATTCAATAAATCTGATTCCCAAATGCCTTGAAATTTACAATCTCGCAGATTACCAATAACAAAGTCACGCAGAAACGGGCAAGGTACAAAATCACCGCTTGCAGTAATAAACAGGCTTGAGGTACCGGCTGCACAGCAAACATTCTTTGTTTGCAGCTCGTTGGAATCGTAGAGGGGGGAATTCTGCAGCAACCAAGGGAAACAATTGTCATTATGTAGAGTAAGACGATCACCATATTCATCTTGTTTAGTCGCCATTATTGTTGCCAAATAACGAACATCCTCCTGGCTGAGGCTCAATTCGTCTTTATTGTGTCCCCCCCTCCCAATTGGAGCAAATAGAGTGATCTTAAAAATCGAGGCCCCAACATTCGCTGTGAAGTCAATAATATCAGATGCTTGTTTTATGTTGGTTTTGTTAATGGTCGCACTGACCACAACCTGTAGATCGTTGTTCCTCAGAAGTTCGATTGAACGCAAAGCATGTTGGAAGGCACCTGGTCCACGAAGGTTGTCGTGGGTTTCTTCAAGCCCATCTATAGAGACCTGCACTTGAAACACATTGGTTTCCTTGAGTTGGTCTATGGTATTTTGTCCGATCAGCAAACCATTCGTTGACAGGTCAATTGAGATCTTCTTGGTTGTGGCGTGCTGCAGAATATCAAACAAGTCGCCACGCATCATCGGTTCGCCACCGGTGAAGTTGATGAAAAAGACTTTGCTCTCAGAGAAGGAGTCTATTGCGTTCTTTATTTCTTGGGTTGTCAGCTCATTTTTCTCAGGTCGGCCCGATTGAGAAAAGCAATGTTTACACTTGAGATTGCATGCATGGGTGAGCTCCCAAATCAGCCCCAAAGGTGCGGAAAGATATCTTAAGCTTGAATCCCCTTTTTTTTCAATGGTTGAAAAATCATTGTTTAAATCAATTTTTTCATCTCGCCAATACAATAAAAAGCGATCTTCAAGTTCGTTTAGGGTTTTTTGGATAACCAATTTCACATATTCTTGGGAATGATCGAGTCTCTCCTGCACTTGATTATGGATTTCCTGAAGGGAATGTCGTCCGTCGCACATGCATGCAATTTCAAAACGAATCTGGTCCATCCGAAGTTGTGGAGGCAGGAAATGATTGAACACAAAGCCACCAAAATACTCTTGCCTCAAGACGGCCGAGGAGCGGAGAATAGGAATTCGTTTCATTGACTGTTTCCTTATTTAATCTGCGATTGCATGCCTACTTATCCTGTTGAGATGCTCCCCTCGGGCGAGATTTAATTCAACTCGGACACAGGGAGGGGATTTAGTGCAGAGAAAAAAATTGCCAGCCAAGTTGTCAAAATAAACCAAATTTTTACATCTCGCCCATTAGCTCCGCTTGGGCTCGTGCTCGTTGAGCGGCTGGATTGATGCGAATATTGGGGTCTACTATCCTTGCGTACATATCTTGCCCGCATCGAACTAACATCACTACAATGCACATTCCACAAGGTCCGATTGAGTCAGCACACAAACCCAACTTTTCTACAAAGCCAAGCTCTTTTACTGCCACTCTAACGGATTCCATGTTGAACTTAGCGAGCTTTTTTTGGGTTTGTTGGACTTCTCTGGTTAATACTTCCTGGTTGAATTCCGCGAGTGCATATTGCACTGCCTGTGGATCGCGGTCTTTAAGAAAATTCTTTATCTTGTCTATCTCGTCGCGATTAACTGCAGATTGGCTGATTGCCATTACTACCATTTCAGGGTCCATGTTTTTCAAAATTTCCTTGGCCTCTTTGACTTCGTCCAGATCTGGTTTCATGATTGACCTCCTTTTTGTAAGTCCTCAGACATTGAGGAACGATGATGGAAAACTGGCACACAGGGGATAACGACTCCATTGAATTATGGGTCAATATGCTTCAAAAATGAGCTGTGAGACTATTGGTACCTTTGTGATGCTTAATCCAAACTTAGCTGGTCTATTGTTTTTAGAACAGGAAATTGATGGCCGACAGGGTTAATACGATTGGAGAATACTATCTTCTTTATTCGGATGCGGTAGAGGTCATCGAGGAGATCCGTTAGTTCGGCACGAGGTGAGCTGCAATTTTGATTAGTTGCTAACAAAATTAATATAAAATGTCAAGAAGTTTATAAAAAAAGATTAAGTAGGTAAATTATGAAACCAAATCAGAAAAGCAGAGATGCATGATCAGAATCCTATCAGGAGTATTGGATGACTCTGCTTGCTTGAAATAGTAAGCCCAAGTTTAATTTAGAAATTAGAAAGTAGTGGGGTGAAACAGGTATAGAAAGACTATATTGAAAAAAAAGGGGCGCCGATAGATTCAGCCTGGTGTTTATATCACTTCAGATAAACGCTTCAGAGAATACATCCCATCCAAGCCTTTTATCGGTTTGGGCTTTTTTTCGTGCTTAGAGTGAAATAAATTCTTAAACCGGTGGTAATTGGCAGATACAAACTCCTTTGATCCGATAATACCCGAATCCGTAAAATAGCGTGTACGATATCTGAAACGATCGCTTTTACTGAGTTCAAATCCCCGGCTACGCTCTTTTTCAAGTGCTTTGTCGGCAATAACCTTGACGTTGCCTTTCTCGGGTTGATTCAATGCCCCGGCTTCATAGACATAGCGCCGATACCGTCTGAAACGCTCTTGTTTGTCTTTGACATTGAATTCATTGAGGCCAAAAGCAGTAGAAAGAAAATTGTCCTGATTATTGGTTTGCATATGGTAGCCCAGTGAATTCCAGCGATACTGCTCCGGCAGGTCAACCATGCCGGCACGCAAAGGATTCAAATCGATATAGGCCAGGCAGTTAATCAGCGTCTCTCCATTTTCCACAATCACGCTTTTGAATCGATCTCCCCAAAAGTAACCCCGCCGGTGGTGGCGCCGGTTATAAAAGCGTGCAAAGTTGACCTTGATCTCCCGTAAAAACTCAGAAAGGCTGGACAGCTTCATCCGCAACGACGGCACCAAACCATCAACATAAATGCGTTCATCACCATAAAAATCTATATAACGAAGATTCTAAAGAAATAGTGAACAGATACCGATATTCTACTTGTTATAGTACCTAACTATGGAGCACACACGGCTTGATGTGTTTGTATCACCAAAATCCTTGATGCCAAAATCTGCTGAAATCAATTAATGAATTAATGAACTGCCACGCCGCGACCGACGGTGTATCAAATGGAAATTTTTAAACGCCCCAAGGGGCGGGGTTTAAACCATTACCCGCCTTTGGGGGGCTCGTCCGCCGGAGGCGGATTAAAAGGAAGCATCTCTGAAGCCAAGTAATTAGCTTAATGGAAAGCACAGCAGGACATTCTTTCGATACTCATCGATGTATATGGATATGAAAAAATATTTGAAAAAATGTTCGCAACCTCTGAACAAAATTATTATAGGTGGCATACGCGAAGATGTTGACATTGAACTCCGAAGAAAAATAATAATGATCAATGTCATCATTGCAGTTGGCGTTTTAAATCTGGTTCCGCTGGGAATCGTCGCCTATTTTAAAAATAATTTCACGCTTTTTACGCTAGATTGGGTGGTTGCTGCGGTATTGATCGCCTGCTTGGTATTTTCCAGAAAGACAGGACGTTATACCATCACGATCTATTTAGGGATCTCAGCGGCGGGTACCTTATTTTTCTGGCTTTTAGCTACCGGTGGTGTTAATCATACCGGTCATCTCTGGTACTACACATTTCCTTTATTTTCTTTGTTTCTCTTGGGATCAAAGAGAGGCGCACTCGCATCGCTCATAGTATTTATGCCTGCCCTCCTCGTTTTAATTGCTGATCTAAGTTCCCCATATATTGCCAGTTATACGCTAGATTTTAAGATCAGGTTCATCCCTTCGTTTTTAGTTGTTTTTGCCTGTGCCTATCTCTTTGAGAACTTGCGGGAAAAAGATCGTAATGCATTGTCCCGTAAAAACGGCGAGTTGAATCAAAATTTGAGTGAGCTTGAGAAAGTAAAAGAAGAATTGCAGAGTAATCGAGATGAGCTGGAAAAACGCGTTGAAAAGCGGACTGCCGAGCTCAAAATGGCCAATGAGGATTTAAAGCAAGAAATCGATGAGCGCGTAAGAGCCCAAAAAGCTCTCGTAGAATCTCAAGAGAGATTCCTTACAGTGTTGAACAGTATCGATGCAGATGTTTATGTTGCAGATTTAGAAACCTATGAAATTCTATTTATGAATGAACACATGCGTGAAAATTTCGGCTCCGACTATGTGGGAGAAATATGCTGGAAAGTTTACCGTAATGGTTCCGCACCGTGTAATCACTGCACCAATGATAAATTATTAGATCCAAGCGGTCAACCTGTCGGCGTAATTACCTGGGAATGCCAAAATCCCGTAACAAAAAAATGGTACATGAATTATGACCGCGCCATCAAGTGGGATAATAATCAATATGTTCGTTTGCATGTTGCCACCGACATATCACAGAGAAAAGAGATTGAACAATCACTGCGGACGGCTCATGATATCCTGGAATCTCGCGTACAAGAACGAACCGCTGAACTAGCCGAGGCCAAAAAACAGGCCGAAACCGCCAACCAAGCCAAAAGCGAATTTTTAGCCAACATGAGCCATGAACTGCGTACGCCAATGAACCACATCATCGGCTTCACCGAAATAATTTTGGACAAGAATTTTGGCGAATTAAACGAAGTCCAAACTGAATACCTAACAGATGTACATACAAGCAGTAGCCATCTTCTTTCATTGATAAACGATATCCTGGATCTTTCGAAAGTAGAAGCCGGTAAGTTAGATTTTCAACCTTCATGCGCTGGCATGACCGGCGATCATCATATCGTAGGGTCCTATGGGACGACCCGTTCGATAGAGTTCGGCCCGAATTTGTCCAAAATGATATGCGGCAGCCTCATTAAAAAGCAGAACTTCGAGCCGAGCGATCAAAGCTTCGAATTCTGCCAGGTTTCGCTGTTACGAAAAATTTGGTGTCAAATCATGATCAGTGATTAATTTGACATCTTTAATCACAATTCAAGATTTGACACCTTTTTCGACACGATTTTCCTGCATAGACATATGGACATTGCCGCGCAAGCTGGCTGCCCTATTTCAGTTAAAAAAATAGCATCCAATTTTTCCCCGGAAAAGTTGGATTTTTATTTCTCGCTTGGTCTGGGGTAAAGGCCAGCGGCTTCAAAGATTTGTTCAAACCTCGCTGCACCTCGCATTGATCCGCCCTGAGCGTCAATCTTATAAATCAGTCATATCTTTAACCAAGTACCGACATGAGTGGAAGTAGTACTTGCGGCTTTACTTTGGACGACTCTGAAACCCTCCGAATTTTGAAGCGTATGGGTTTTATGGGCTGTCGGCCCCGGTCAAATCAAAAAAACGTTAACTTGCGGATAGAATTCTACATAATATTGTTACAAAAACCTCATAATATTATCACATTCATGCCATAGCAGCTCGTATTAGAACCTTTGTCCTTTTCGCGAATGACGCCTAATATATGGTCATTATATATCCACAATAGAACAGACCGCTCCATAAGAAAAAAACTGCTGGCACATTTATTGCTCTATTCCAGGCTATCCTTACAAAATCTCCTTATGCAAACGATGCCAATCTGCATAAGATCTTACCATTTTCGTCTAAATGTGAACGATACCAGATAAGGCCAAACCATGAGTTATCATGGGGGGGAGGCTGAACGTCACGAAACGAATACTATCCTTCAAGGTTGTCCGAATTGGATTGTAGATAAATTAGTCCGAGTATTTTTAACCATTAAATTAATTACGGGCGCAGCGAAGCAGAGAGCCGGAATCCGACAAAAGCCCCGGCACTGCTGGATGCCCCTCCTCGCGGGACTCCCCGGATAATGAACAATAGTTACGATACTCTATTGTCGCCTAAATAGCATAACAACTAGTGGGAAAGAGAGGAACAGTAAATGCGAAACAGGACACTGAAGGATGTGAGTTTGAAAATCTTAGAAAAGAAAACGGATATGCTAAGGGGAAGGGGGAGGGGGAAAGTACAGTGCCTTGTCATATTATTGATGTTAGTACATCTCCCGTTTTATGCGTATGCCGTAGTTTCCGACGATTTTAACAATTGTGAGTTAGATTTCGGACTATGGACGCTAGTCGACCCGTTAGACGATGCTTTGGTGTATATCGAAGGAGCAGGTACGGGTGACTCAAAACTTCATTTTTCGATCCCTGGAGGGCCAGATCACGATGCATGGAAGACCAATACAGCACCTCGGCTACTGCAATCAGTAGACGACACGGATTTTTTTATCGAAATTAAGTTCGACTCATCCGTAAAAGAATATATTCAGGATCAGGGCATCGTCATCCAAGAAAGTGGCAATCGCTTTCTTCGATTTGATTTTTACTACGATGGATCTTCCACGCGGATTTTTGCAGCGAGTTTATGGGAGGGTAATGCCAACGTATTGATCAATCAGTCCCTGATTTCTGGACCGATTGCTCCATTGTATATGCGTGTACAGCGCATTGGAGATAACTGGATAGGGTGGCATTCATCTGACGGCAAGAATTGGACAGAAGCTGCCAGATTTAACTATGAATTGGATGTGGCTGCAATGGGTCCTTATATAGGCAATTACGCTGGTGGTAGTGGAAATGCTCCCGCCCATACGGCCGTCATCGATTACTTTTTCGATGCATCAGCTCCAATTGAACAGGAGGATGTTGGAGCAGTTTTTGAGAAGACCGTCCTAGATGTAGAGGTAATAGGGTTGGGAACGGTAAATACCGATCCAAAACCGGACTTATTTGGATGTGGTGATGTAGTGACTTTGACGGCCATTCCGGATAAGGGGTATCTATTTTCCGGTTGGAGCGGTGATTTGAAAAGGGAAGAAAATCCAGTGAGTCTTGTCATGTCGAGGGACAAGTCGTTGACTGCTACTTTCGTCATAGATGCGTCAGGTATAGTATCAGATGACTTCAACCAGAAGAGTTTAAATAAAAACCTATGGTCACTTATTAATCCGAGAGGAGACGCGATAGTTTCTACGGTGGGTGTTGGAACAGGGCAGGCCCAACTGCAATTTTCAATTCCCGGCGGCCCCGTGCACGATCTCTGGAAAACTAACACAGCACCGCGACTCTTGCAACCGATTAACGACACAGACTTTGGAATCGAGGTTAAATTCGATTCACCCGTAGAAGAGTATATCCAAGATCAGGGCATCGTCATCGAAGAAGGCGACAATCACTTTCTGCGATTTGATTTTTACTACGATGGATCGTCCACGCGGATCTTTTCAGCGAGTTTATGGGACGGTAATGCGAACGTAGTAATCAATCAATCGCTCATTTCTGGATCAATTGCGCCTTTGTATATGCGGGTACATCGAATTGGAGATAACTGGATAGGGCGGTATTCATATGACGGCGAGAACTGGATAGAGGCTGCCAGATTCAACTATGAAATGAATGTGACTGCAGTGGGCCCGTATGTAGGCAATGCAGGATCGCCTAGTCCGGCTCATACGGCGCTAATAGACTATTTCTTTAATATTTCAAACCCAATTGAGCACGAGGACGCAATCCATGAAATAACTATAGAAGATATCTTAGAGTACTTTTATGACGGTGTTGCCAACGGCGATATAGTAGGGTCAGGCGATAAACGATGGCGAAAAAGAATCAAACTCTGGCGATTAGAAATGATGCTTAAATCCGCTAAATGGTTTCTTAAAAAAGAAAAGAAAAGATCATACTGTCGCATGCTAAGACGGTGCTACAGACGCTCTAATGGTCTTTCCAAGCCGAGAGCCCTAATTGAGGGGGCAGGTGTGGTAGAACTCGCAAATATGATTGATGAGGCTAGGATTAATATGGATTGTCATTAGCCAAACATTTACACTCTGACAATATGTAAAGGAAATCTAAAAAACCCCGTCACTATGAAAATTGGACGGGGTTTTGTTTTTGTTAACGGGCATTTCCAGACAGGCTTGCCGCTCTATTTTAGCTTAAAAAAACCAACATCCAATTTTTCTCGGAAAAATTGGATTTTTAGTTCACGCTGGGTCTAGGGTAAAGCCCTGCGGCTTCAACGATCTCCGACACTTTTTCTTCCCATTCAATGGCCATGATGTGAAAGCCCTTGACGCCTTCGCACTCCTTGAGACGCTCGATGGACTCGATGCACATCTTGATTCCTTCGGCTGCCTGTTTACCCTTCTCGACGCCCTGCAGGCGTTTGATAACTTTATCGGGCACATCCATGCCGGGCACCCGTTTTTGCATATACTTGGCCATGCCGACGTTTTTCATGGGAGTCAACAAAAAAAGGGGTCACCCATTAAAGGACTTGTCAAGAGAAAAAACACCCCCTCGATCAAAAAAATCCACTTTTTGATTGACAGTTGATGAATTCCTAAAAAGCCCAGGCTCACAAGCTGGCTATTGAACGCAAGCAATTAGCCCTGCCACTTTTGATTAAAGGATAAGTTCCAGGCTTTTTAGGAATTCATCAACCTTATACGGTCCTCAGCTCAGCCTCGTTTTTTTGTCCGTTCCGCGCCCGTTACTTCGTATTTGTAGGTTCATAGTCCGCCTTCGGCGGATCCGCATCAGTCAACCATCGGGTTCAAGGCGATTGGGGCTATAGGGGACGTTCCTCGGATTCTCGGATTTGTCTTCTTCTAAAAGCTTGCATCCGTGCTCCTTGACTAATTGCCGTTCTCTTATCCCGGATTCGCTTGCCGCGTGGACCATGTGATTTTCATTTTTTTAGATATTGGGACCACTTCGAGGCATGTTCAACATTTATCAGATAAATTCAATTTTGCAAACCGCAAATCCGAGGATGTCCCTGTGATTACCGCAGATATTTGAGTCACGAAGGGTAAAAGGGTGGTCGATTGATTGCACCACCCTTTCGATATCTTGGTTTAAGTATTATTGCTATTCAGCCAAGGGATTTACACTGGTTTTAATTGGCAATCCTGCATCTTTCCACGATACAGAGGGGTGATCTTTTATTTCTGTAAATCTCTGGGGGAATCCTCTATAGCCATTATAAGCGTTATTGTAAGATGTGCCTTCGAAACCACCTCTCCCGCTTTTCCCATCTGGTTGATCGATCTCATAAAAAGCATCAAAAAGGTCTGGTTCAAAATCTGCAAGACAAGCCTCTGATCTACCTCCACTGCGACAGAAGGTAATTATTACATCATAACTATTTGCCAAGGCCTCAACTTCAGCAGCAAAATTATCGTTAACAAATAATGTGGCTGTCTCTTCATCCCATAATTTGAAAGGAATGTTGATGGCAATTGGTGACAACTCGATCTCGGAAACCTTTTTTACGGGGAGCCATATATTTTTACCATTAATTTCAAATAATAAAAATAGCCCACTTCGAGTTAGTAATACTTTGCCATTGTCAGGTGCAAATGAATCGCCATATGTAGTGAAAATCGTATCGACTTTGCTTGCAGCACCTACCCAGAAATATTCTGCCCTTGTTCTTACATCAACTAACACAACACTTGTATTTTCACCGCTAATTGGGTCAGTCTGAGTTACTACCGAATCAAAGGCCTGCTCTGCTGTTATGGGAGTGGGTTGTACCGCATAGGCTGTCGCGCAAAATACCGTAAAGAACGTTATGAAAACTGAAATAGTAATCTTCTTCATCTTCTTCTCCTTAAATTATGGTGTGTGTGCAATAAAAAAAGTTATTCCGCGAGTCAATTTTTATTCTTTAGTCACCTCCTTTCCCTTAAAAACACACTAATCGCCTAACCTGTAAACATGCACCTACCAGTGTAAGTTGGATCAGAAAGGTTTCTTCTGGGGAGATTAGTGGGTTGTTATTGACCAATAATACGTAGATATGTAGTTGGCATAGCGATCTTAATGTATTTCCTTTATTCCGGGCAGTTAGGATTCGAAAAATGCAGTGATCTCATCGAGACCCTTCAAAAAAGCTTCCGAAGGGTTAATTATCCCTTGGAGGCTTTATTCAGGTACTTTTGGATTCCCCCTATGCATGGATCTATGTGCTTCTGGTTTAAGGTTAACCGATCATTCGTGTATGTTGGTTTAAATCATTTCCCTTTCTCCTACTTTATACTTTTATTGGGTGTCAACTAAAAAAAATATAATTAATACAATTACTTAATGAGTTTCATTTAGCCGCTGATTTTGCAAATTCCGTCGAATTAGATAAACTTACTTAATTGGCTTCAGAAAAAAATTCTGAAGCCTTGATCAGAAAAACTTCTAAGGAACCCTGATCGCCAAGGAAAAATATGGGGTCAGTGAAAAAATAGGTGTCGCGTCTTGATTAGTGAATGAAAATTGAGAATTAGTCATCGATGAAGATTTGACATCTTAGACCCATATACAACGACGCCAGTTGCCAATTCCGATTTCATCCTTCCGTTGCCTTTCTAACTGAACCCGAAGGTTGGTTAAATGTTGTGCGGCGGCATCATCCGATGCACAAATTTCAGGCGTGCAACGATGAAATTGTTGACAAGGTGGTATCAAAGTAATACCATGAACACATGCCCAGAAAGATAAGAAAACTACTCAAGGAGCTTGAGCAGGCTGGGTTTATTAATCGGGGAGGAAAAGGGAGTCACCGGAATTTCATCCATCCGAAGGGCATTGCAATCACCATTTCCGGCCAACTTGGAGATGATGCGAAACATTACCAGGAAAAGGAAGTGGCAAAGAAGATTAAGGAGGCTCAAAAATGAAAGAGCGGGACCGTTATTTGAAAATTGTCGAATGGTCTGAAGAGGACCAATGCTATATTGGTTCTGTACCAGGCTGGATTGGCAAATGTTGTCACGGCGACAATGAAGAGAAAGTTTATCGAAAACTTTGTCAAATTGTTGATGAATGGATCAAAATTTACGATGAAGACGGCCGGCCCCTCCCACCGCCGACAGCAGGTAAAAAATATTCCGGAAAGTTCCAGCTACGCCTTGGCAGTGAGTTGCATCAAGCTCTGGCGATCCGTGCCATGCAAAAAGGAGACAGTTTGAATAATTTCTGTATAAAAACGCTTAAGAAATCCCTTGCAAAATCTGATAATGCCCCCTGATGACGGAAGGATAAGGTTAAATGGCAATTTGGTCAAGCATAGTCAGCTCTCCCAGTTCCCCCATCTCCACACCTGCCACGTCTCTTCAACGCTATGACCCTGCAACATTCTCTTTGCTTTAAAAATCCGCAATCTAAAACCCCAACTAGGAAAATGGTGTCGGGCCACGGTGAATGCCTGAAAATTAAGGGTTTACGCCCAAAACAGCCTTGTAAACTGGGCTTAAAGTGATGTTTTGACTCTAAAAAGGGCAGTTTAAGAAGAAAGCAACTGCTGGAGAAGTACCAGGTTGCCCTTTTTCCGATAGTTATCTTTATGACGGTAAAATGGGCATTCTAAGACCGCACCAGATTCCCCGGTGGTCGGGCCACGCCAAGTGATTGACATTGCGGAGAAAATGCCATAAAAGCGTCTCTAAATCGGCTTTAATCGACCGGTTTTGCCCCTAAAATTGCCCAATTAAAGCCAAGATACATGAACAGGTGAGTCAAAATTTCACCGATAACAGAGTATATGAAATTTGCGATCATTGCTGTGAGCTGCATTGCGACTTTCCTTATGATTTATTGACCTGACTGTTTAAGACTACATTTACCCCTTAGTCGCATAAACAACATGGCAAAGGTTAGATAATGGTCAGCAATTATTACCAAAATCACAGTAAATCGACAAATTCTGGGATACCTCCAATGGTGAACTCAAAGGAAGGGGTCGATTTTGCCATGTTGTTTCCCCTTCGGGAAAGCCGGAGGACTTCAGATTCTGCGTTGCTGAGGGTTCGAAGTAAAGTACTACTACTTCACCCTCAGACGCCTTGACTCTGCAGCCCTCCGACTTTTGCAACGTTGGGGTTTAGTGTACTAAAAATTTGGCGAACTCATGAATGGTGCAGTGAATTTGATTGTACGGTTGATATAAAGAGTGTCTGTTATGGAAAAATTCAAGACTTTGGCATTCTCGTTTTTGTTGGGTTCTATCGTTTTATGCTCTTTATCTGTATTCCAAAAAGTGCTGAGTGGATTTCCTTTGGCGTTGCGAGGGTTTTATGTACCTTTTTTTGCCGGCGGAAGTTTTGGTTTACTTATTGGAATACGCCATTACCGGTTATTGAAAATAAATGAGCAATTGACGAAAGAAATGGACGAGCGCAAGAAGGCGGATGAGGTGCTGCGAAAAAGCGAGGAGCGTTATCGAACCGTCTCAGAAATAACCTCCGACTATGCCTATGCCTACAGAGTTAATCAAGATGGAGAAGTGTTTTTTGAGTGGGGTACCGGTGCCCTCGCTCGAATTACGGGCTTCACAGCAGAGGAGGTGACTTCAAGAGGCGGTTGGGAAAGCCTCATTTATCCGGACGACATAACCATTCCTCTGAGCCAGCTGAATTCACTCCTCGCCGGCAAGGCTCACGCATCGGAGTACCGCATTCTTACAAAAAACGGCGACGTGCGTTGGATTCAGGACTACGCCAGCCCCTTATGGGACGAAAAAAAGAATCGATTAATTAAAATAGTCGGTGCAATCCAGGACGTCACAGAACGCAAGCGTGCCGAGGAAGCGCTGCAGAAAAGTGAGGCAATGTATCGCAGCCTTTTCGAAAATACCGGTACTGCCACTTTGGTTATTGAAGAAAATATGACCATATCTCAAGTGAACGCAAAATGTGAAAGACTAATTGGATATCCGAGAGATGAAATCGAAGGGAAGATGAAAGCCTCGGATTTCATAAATGACGAAGATCTTGACAGAATAGCGAAATACCATTTCGGAAGAAGAGATGAGAAAGGCATCTACCCGTCTGAATATGAACTTGAACTAGTCGATAAACACGGAGACACACGAAATGCGATTATCCAAATCGGCATGATTCCCGCAACGAATACCAGTATCGCCTCCATTATCGACGTTACGCCTCTCAGACGAGCCGAGGGTGAGGCGCGGGCCAGCGAGGAACGCTTCAGAAGTCTCGTAGCAAATATACCGGGAGCTGTTTATCGGTGTATCAAGGATTCGGACTGGTCCATGCTCTTTCTCAGTGACGCCATCGTGGATATTTGCGGCTACCCTGCTTCCGATTTCATAGGCAATCGCATGCGAACCTATGCGAGCGTCATCCATCCGGATGATCGCGAAATGGTTGCGAAAGCTGTGGAAAAAAAGCGTTGAAAGCGAACAACCGTTTGGCATCGAATACAGGATTCATGATGCTGATGGGCAAGTGCGCTGGGTTTATGAGGGTGGAACGGGCGTCTTTGGCGAGGACGGAAAGCTTCAGTACCTCGATGGCGCCATTTTCGACATCACTGAGCGCAGACTAGCTGATGAGGCACTACGGGAGAGCGAGAGCCGCTATCGAACGCTCTTCGATTCGGCTAATGATGCGATATTTATTATGAAAGATGATATGTTTGTTGCCTGTAACCAAAAAACTATGGGAATGTTCGGCTATACACAAGAACAGATCATTGGTAAGAAGCCCTATGAGTTCTCCCCTCCCACACAGCCTGATGGGAAAGCGTCGAAAGAAAAGGCTCAAAGAAAAATCAGGGCCGCCTTGGCAGGCGAACCGCAATATTTCGAATGGCAACACACCAGGGGTGACAGCACCCTGTTCGATGCAGAAGTGAGTTTGAATTTGGTTGAGTTGAACAATGTAATGCATATCCAGGCCATCGTTCGAGATATCACTGATCGTAAACGAACTGAAAATGAAATGGTACAGCTTCGCAATCAACTTAAGAATATCATTGACTCCATGCCCTCTTTGATAATGACCGTAAACCCCGAAGGGAAGGTAACCCATTGGAACACCCAGGCGGAGTTAAGGACCGGTATCTCAGCCGAGTTGGCCCTGGGGCGGTTTCTGCCCGACGTTTTTCCGCAATTGACTGCAGGACTTGAGAGAGTGCGAGATACAATCGCCAATAAAAAGCCCCACATTGATACGAAAGTGCCTCAAACAGTTGACCATCAAACGCGCTACCAGGATATAACGGTATATCCGCTCATCGCCAACGGAGTTGGAGGCGCGGTCATTCGTGTGGACGATGTCACTGAAAGGGTGCGCATGGAGGAGATGGTGATTCAGTCGGAAAAGATGCTTTCAGTGGGGGGGCTGGCGGCCGGTATGGCCCACGAAATCAACAATCCTCTGGCGGGTATTATGCAAAACGTTGATTTGGTTCTGCGCCGACTGACTGAAGACATTCCTGCAAACCTGAATGCGGCAGCAGAATCCGGAACCGATATGGTAACCATTCGGGCCTATATCGAAAAACGGGACCTTACCGCCTATTTGGGAGATGTTCACAAGGCCGGTGCACGTGCTTCGGTAATCGTAAAAAACATGTTGAAAAGCGACTGGTATGGGAACCGGTCTGGGATTGTCGGTGTCCTATTTCATTATCAAGGAAAACCACGGCGGTAGCATGACTGTTGAATCCCGGCCGGGGAATGGACGAAATTTATCATCAACCTACCCTTAAAAAGGAGAGGGTCTTGAAAACCCCTTCAAGATCTTGATAAGTGGGAGGAATCGATAAACGCAGGATCGTCAAAGATGTTGCAGATCGCAAGAATTTTGTCAAGCATATAGGGAAGCTGTCTGCCGGCACCGATACCAACATCTATGCCTGGGATTTGAAGACAAACCATGTAGAAATTAATGAAATAGATGCTAAACGAGGGGTTGTTTTGGGTCTTAGAGCTATCATTTTGATAGCAAAAAAGCGGTTTTAAGAAAAATATTGAGTTGAATATGGATAGAGCCGGAGTTGTAAAGCATCCGGGTGAATGGGATTATGGTGGATATTGTGAGATACAAAATCCAAAGCAACGGTATACGCTGATAGACCGTCAGAAATTAACGGGAGATAATCCTGAGAAACTCAAAAAGAGGCTATCTTCCATCATTGTATCCCAACCATTTCTTCAGAATGGGATGGTAAACCGAAAGGTGCTGCCTCTTCCATTACCCTCACTTTCAAACCATATTCGACCACCGTGTAGCTCTACGATATTTTTGCTTAATGAAAGCCCCAGTCCGGTTCCCTGATAGGTTCGACTTGCGGAATTCTCAACCTGCTCAAAAGGCTTGAAGATGAATTCCAAATCCTTTTTCTGCAGACCGATACCGGTGTCGGAGACGGAAATCCTAACGAAATTCTTCGTAGCCCCCTGTTCTTGATTTGATGCGCTGGAATTTTCTTGCGACGATTTTTCTCGTTCCCAATCCGCTAACGCCCCAGAACCATTAACCACATCAGCCTCAAGGCATATTTTTCCGCCATCCGGTGTAAATTTCACAGCGTTGGAAAGTAAATTGTAGATGATCTGCTTGAGTTTGCGTTCGTCGGCCTTAACGATTTCCGGGATACCGTTTATGTTTGTAGTCAGATTTATAGAATGGTTTAGCGCCTTCTCCTTGACCATGACCAGGCTGTTTTTTAGAAGCATTTTCAATTCTACATCCGATAATTCGAGCTGCAGCTTATTGGCCTCGATTTTGGAAAGGTCGAGGATGTCGTTGATCAAGGAAAGCAGATGTTTGCTGCTTTGCAGCACATCATTGAGATATTCCTCCTGCTGTTTGTTAAGGTCACCAAAATTTTTATCTACAACCAGCTCGGTAAAGCCAATGATGTGGTTTAAAGGGGTTCTCAGTTCATGGCTCATATTGGCCAAAAATTCGCTTTTGGCGCGATTTGCTTTTTCAGCTTTAATTCTGGCTTCACTCAATTGCTTGGATTTATCTTCCAATTGCGTAATTAGCTCCCTGGCCAGCTTTAGCGTGGCGCGGGTCTTTTTTTTAATTTTAGCCGAGGTCCTGGTTGTCATGGAAAGATAAATATTTACAAAATAGATAAGGCAGATTTTGACCGATTCCGCCTCCCAGAGGATGGGCCGCTTTTCAACCAAAAATAGATATAAAATTAGAAGAACATAGGCCAGTACGGATATATGCGCAAGAACGGCCACTCTTTTAACACTGGTATTCGCCTGATCAGCAACGCGGGCCATCAACAGGAAAAAAAATAAACTTTTTTCGCCGCCTGAATAATAGATAAACAAAATGAATATGAATATATCGGCGGCTAAAAAAAGAATTCCAAGATGAATTTTGATCTTATTGAAGAAAAGATAAAGGATGATCCATGACGTCAGAAGATAGAAGAAAACGGTTACGTAGAGGGCGGCAGAATCGGTCCATGGAGTAAGACCAAGTATATATTTGTTGTGCAGAAAAACAAGGAAAGATATAAGCGGAAATCCAAGCAATCGCAGGGTGGGAATCTGGATAACATTGAGTTGATAGCTTCGCCTTGCTTTTTTACGCTCGGCCTCAGCCGGATCAAGGTCCAACAAATGTGAAGACGAATCCGGGAGTTTTTTTTGACCCTTTTTAGATTTTGCTATTAAAACCAATTTTCTCCTATATTAAACCACACAGCATTCAAGCCGTTGACAGGTAGCCCTAATATATCAGAAAATATAAGAACCAATAAAAGCACTGAGAAATTATCGGCATATTTTTTCAAAAGTTTATGGTTTTTCGCCCAATGCAGTATATCGTCGTATTGAGATTTTTAAGGACGTTCTCAAGTTTCATTAAATTTTCTGGTCTTTGACAGGGATCTTGTTGAAAATAATGGCTTAAGTTTCCACAACCATCTGCCGATAATTATTTGGAGCCATTTACTGCAGGAGGCGTATCATGAACGATAATCAAAGCCCTGACAATGTCGAAACTTATGTACAATCTAAAGTTCAACCCGCCGGGCACGACGATGATGGGAGTTCACCTTAAGGCCTGAACAACATGAAAAGGATTTTGATCGTAGACGATGAGCCGCGGAACGTCAAGCTTCTTGCGGCGAAACTACCCCAGAAGACCTATGATATCATATGCGCCTATGATGGAAAGAGTGCTCTTGATCTTGTTCAGAAAGAAGCACCCGATTTGATTCTGCTGGATGTTGTGATGCCGGGTATAAACGGCTATGAGGTGATCAGAAAGCTTAAAAACGGACCCAGCACTAGAAACATTCCAATCATACTGGTAACCGCTCTTGACGGCCCCGAAGAAAAAACCAAAGGCCTGAAGGCCGGTGCGGACGATTTCCTTAACAAACCCGTACATTACGCTGAACTTATAGCGAGAGTGAGATCCCTTCTCCGTCTCAAGGAATACCACGAAAAAACTGAAACAAGCACTGGACCGCCCCAGAAAACTTCCATGGAATCCCCAACGGACACCGGGAAGAAAGAGCACGAGAACAATATTCCTTCAATTCTCTATTTAGAAGGTGACAAAAAAATCGACGCATTGATCCAGGACTACCAGGACGATCAAAAGTATAAAATAAATCGATGCTGTGACGGGAAAGAAGCAATATCCCTTATTAGCCAGAAGGAGATGGACCTCCTGATACTCAATGTCCCTTTGCCCGGAACGGATGCTTTGAAGCTTTGCAAACGGCTTAAAGAACTTGAAAAAACGAAGAATATTCAGATCATGGTGGTCACCAACCAGAAGGTTCTTGAAAGTACAGTCAAGGCCATGGAATTTTGTGCGGATGATTTCATGGCAAAGCCGGTCGACGCTGACGTTTTTAAGAATCGAATCGATAATTTGCTCAAGAAGAAGAAGGATGCGGATCGCCTTATGACCAACCCCCAAGCGCATGTCAGCGGCGCTATCAATGATAAGGTGTCGGGCTTATATACTCGTGACTATTTCGAACAGCAATTGAATATTGAGATCAGAAGATCTATGCGGCAGAGATATTCGCTGACACTGATGATAATCCATATTGATATCCTGGATATGGATGACGACAGTTTCGGAGACTTGACCAGGGACCAGATAATCAACCAGTATGGCCAGGTAATAAAAAAATGTATCAGGGAGGAGGATTTCGCAGCATTATTTGGCGATAAGGAGTTTGCAGCGTTATTACCCTTTCTCGACAAGAACAATGCAGACAGCATTGTCCAAAGAATTCAAAATGCTGTCAGCGATCATGATACATCCCCCCGGGGATCTTCCAATAAACTTGAGGTGACTGCTAGCCTGGGCTTCGCATGTTTTCCATCAGATGCATGCACTGCCAGTCAATTGATACAAAATGCAGTTGCCGGGCTTCAACGAAACCAAAAAAAATATAAACAAGGTTGAACAGTCAATTAGCATCGGCAACATTCAATCTGTTTAACAGTCGACCCTGCCCACCCGATATGTCCTTTGCCGTTAAGGCGGATAAGCGGGAGTTAAAAAATTCCCTTTGATAAAACGGGAAAACAGCATCAGCTCTACACTCTTGACAGAATCGATTGGCATGTCAAGAGTGTAGACCTGACCCTATTGTTTCCAGACTTGAACTGGGATCTTTTGGTTCAACAGGCCATTACTTTAAGTTTCTAGGGACGGTCTATCTATTCGATATTGGAAATGCATTTTTTCATGACCGTTCCGGTTTTTCCCCGATGATATGTGATAATAATGGTCGCTGAAAGCGAGTGTTTACTTTCAGATATCTATTGATGTTAGGAACATATAAGGGATGGAATCAAGTACATCCGAACCATGGTGATTAAGGTACAGAAACTAGGATGGTCAAGAAGAATTGTGATTCTCGGGCAAAGGTTTTTAACAAGGAATGATAAAGCTAAACCTCGCCCCTTTGTTCACCCCCGGGCTTTCTGCCCAAATTTTGCCGTCATGAAGTTCGACGAGCTTTCTGGTCAAGGTCAGCCCCAGACCGGTACCCGGCAGGGTTTTAGCTGTAGGATGATCCGCCTGCTCAAATGGATTGAAAAGCCTTTCAAGATCATTTGCTTCGATGCCGATCCCGGTGTCCTCCACAGAGATTAGCATATGGTTCTGTCGGGCGACTGGTTGCTTTGCGCTGCTTTTCAACGGGACCTGCGAACCTTCGGGGCTGGAACCGGTTGCTGCCTCTTCAAGGCGGGCTGTGAGCGTCACTGAACCTCCGTCCGGCGTGAATTTCACAGCATTGGATAGAAGATTGTAGAGAATTTGTCTCAGCTTGCGCTCATCCGCGACCAGAACTTCAGGAATGCCGTCAAGTTTTGATGACAGATTTATGCTGTGGCTCAGGGCTTTCTCTTTGATGATGATCAAACTGTTCTCCAACAGCGGTTTGAGTTCGACGGGCGATGCTTCAAGCTCCATTTTTCCCGACTCTATTTTGGAAAGATCGAGTATGTCGTTGACCAGGGAAAGTAAATGTCTGCTGCTGGTTAAAGCGTCTGTAAGGTATTCTTGCTGGGTTTTGTTGAGATTGCCAAAGTGCTGATCCACGACGAGCTCGGTAAAACCAATAATATGGTTCAGAGGGGTTCTCAATTCATGGCTCATGTTGGCCAGGAACGCGCTCTTGGTTTCACTTGCCGCTTCAGCCGCGATTTTTTGACGTTGATATTTTTCCGCACGTTTCCGATCGCTTATATCCCGGGTAACCCCCAGGATGGCATAAGGTTTTCCCGAATCGTCCCGCAGAAAGCTCATGTTCACTTCGGCCAAGACCGTGGATCCGTCTTTACATCGAAGTTCCAACTCCAGAGTTTTGGAGTATGTGGCATCGGCCGCCACCGAGCTTTCTTTTTCGAGAGCCTCGGCCAACGCCTTTTGGGCCAAATCCCGAGAGGAAGGCACGAGGGCATCTTCGAGCGAATGTCTCTTAGCCTCATCGGGCGTATACCCCCGCATGGTATATACTGATGGGCTCACAAAGCTAAAAGCCATACTGTCCAGATCCAGAACCCAAATGTTATCGGTAACGTTTTCGGCCAAAAGGCGGTAGCGCTTTTCAGATTCAACCAGGGCCTTTTCGGCACGTTTGCGTTCTTCGTTTTCCTCTTTATAAGCACTGTTCGTAGCTGCAAGCGCTTCTTTTTGCCGCTCAACAGTCTTGAAGGCTTTTGAAAAGCGCAGAGAAAGAAGAAAGGATTGTGAAAAAATGAAGATAAAAAGGCCAAAGTGGATCAGTCTGCCGGTGTTGATGACCCGGTTGTCATTCAATATGTCGTTTATAACGGCCAAAAACAAAATTAAAAAACCTGCAAGGAAAATGCGCGCTCCTTCCCGGTTTCCAATTGCCGAAATAACGAGGACATAGATGGTATAAAGGCCGGCTGCCAGGGTGATCAATTGATATGTCTGAATCGTATGAGAATAAATCTGCACCGGCGTTACCAATACGACACATGCAAGCAGACCGACGGATATTTGCAACACAAGGATAATATATTTGTTAGTCTCCTGCGAAAACAGCACGCGGATGAAGGCCAGAAAGAAAGGGACGCAAAGGTAGGAGGTGATATTCTGCAGCCGTATTCGTTGCTCCCAGGACCAACCTGGGAAGAGTTGGATGAAATACCTCTCTCCGGTCAGTAACGTATACGTGGCCACCAACAAGCAAAAAATCCCGAAATAAAGCGGCGCTTTGTTACCTGTCCTGAGAGCAAAAAGACCCAAGTGGTAAATTGCCATGATAAAGATGCTGCCGAAGAGAAACAGGTCGAAGAACAGATTTTTTTCCCGGATCTTTATGAGATCCTCCTCACGCCCCAACTTAATGGATCGCCAGGCACCTCCCTGTCGATGATAGAAGTTGGAAACATGGAGGATAATATCCAGCTCGGTTGAGGTCGGCATAAAGCCGGCCACATGGGGCACACCGTCGGGTGTCATCTCCGCGGCGTCCATTCCCACCCGACCGGCAGCATTGAACAATTTGCCGTTCAGAAATATGGCGCTGGCGGTCCCCATTCCCGGAATTTTAAATGCCAGCCTATCGCCGTCTCCATTCAACAGGATTTTCAGCCTATAAGTTCCAAATCCTGCTCCGGAAAGTGTCGTTTCCGGCAGTTTATAGCCATTCCATAGCCCCGGGACCTTAATGAAACCGGATAATTGGGGCGGATTCGGTTGTGAGAAATCCTTGGAGGTCAGGAGGCGCTGCCAATAAAATTCCCACTGACCGCTCAAGGATACCGGGCCGTCCTGACTCAAATCCCAATGTTTCAGATCAAGCAAACCCCGAACAGCCATTGGGGAAGCTTTTTTGACAGACTTGCAGGCACATAACGAGGCCATAACGAACAGGATCAATAACGACAGATAAAGGGAATATGATGCCTTTCTCCCGATATTGGGAATCTCTTTTGAGAATGCTTGATTGTCTAATATCATATAATCTGGGGTGAAAGAGCTTTCCTCAACTCCTGTCAGCCACTTTCCAAGCTAAGTCGGATTAGTTCATTTTATTCGCTTCAAATTCAGATTTTTGAATCGCAGCTGATTCAAAATATTTGTCCTAATACCAATACACCTATAATTTAGCGAAGTAGGGCCCTTGATTTAATGCAAAATAAATGCCCAATGACCATCGCTATCAGATCTTGATTATATGCAGGAGTAATTGTTCAAAAAAGTCGGGCGCTTATAGCCTGGGGGCTGAACTGTCAACATAAACGTGAATCAGTTCCAAGCAGACGGTCTGAAAAGCACTTTTTGCGGTAGGGATTACAAGGATCGCTGCATGACCAAAATACCTCTGACGATGTCAAAATTCTGGCATTAAAGCCGTTCTATTTCAAATGACAGAGGGTTGGAGTGCATGTGAGGATAAAATTGCATTTTAATAGCTGTAATTATCAAATTATGGGAACTTATGGGACTAAACAAACCAATTTCTGCGCATATCGATAGAATCCGGCCTACCATCCCAAAAGAGGCCAGCCACCCCCGATTATTATAAACCAATAGCAGACCGCAGCGCGTTTGCACACTTATTGAATCCAGCACAATTTATTTGAAAAGGTGTCGGACCAAGGTGAATGCTTGACAATTAGGGGTTTACGCCCGAAACAGTCCTGCAAATTGGGCTTAAAGTGATGTTTTTGACATTAAAATGGGCAGTTTAAGAAGAAAGCAACTGCTGGAGGAGTACCAGGTTGCCCTTTTTACAAGAGTTATTTATTTGACGGTTAAATGGGCATTCTAAGACCGAAAAGCAGAAATTTTCAGGGGATTCGTGAAATTATCAACAAGCAGCTGCAGCAGGAGCCGGAAGCCTCCAATTAGCCCGATATTTTTTCTGATTAATAACCGCAACCGGCTATGACACTCAAACTAGATTCGACGTCAAGGTGTCACAACTTTGGGCATCTATCCCATCATTTTGTTAGACTGACTGATTTTTGTGCTAGTTTGATAAGGTCTCTGAGCGCAGTATTAACAGCCTAAAAACTATTATTGATCTATGGCGTTATATAGATTGTGGGAGCGGTTTTCAACCGCGATTTAATTAATAGGTGCCTTGATGGCCGATATGTCTTAGACTGTTTTTCAGGGCTACCAAAGTAGTGGCGGGGTTTATCCCCGCCAACAGCTTGGCGACTATCACTGATAAACTCACTTAGCCGATACGTGGTTGGACAACGGCGGTATCCGCCGTTTAGGCGGGGATAAACCCCGCCACTACTTTGTTTGTCAAGCCAAGCCCATCGACATTTGTAATTTCATACAAGCGCTGCCTCTGGCCAATAAAACGGCCAGTCTGATCAAAGATAAGAAACTAATGAACACGCGAACGTCCAACATCGAATAATGTATTATGTCTATTTGAACACGACTGAGCGACCTGTTGAGTCGTAGCCGAAGGCGAAGCCTGAAGCGATTCCACCATTCGTCAATCGTCATTCGACATTCACCGAAGTTTCACGCGAGGTTTCGGGTATCAGGGTAGCAAGGTGCCAATTCCTGAAACCTGAAAGCTTCATTTGTGCTCTTCATCATAGCATCAATTAATCTTAAACAGATTTGCCGCTTACAGCGATTTCGACAAAAGCCTCGATTTCCCCTTGCAATTCTTCAAACGCAGTCAGCCCGGCCTTGAGGTGCTGCGGCAGCTCGTCGTTGGCCGCCCCGACGACCAATCCCAGAACCATACCGCGGTGAACATTGTCACCGCCGGCATTGGCATTGGCCAGCAGGGTCGCTTCAGCATCGACTTTGTGGTTTTGGGCAAAATATAAAAGCAGCGGCAACCCATGCTCCGGGTAGCAGGCCGTGGCAAACAGATGGTTGATGACATCCGGTTCGGCATGCTGCTCCACGAGCTGATCCACTTCAAATGGAGCGTCGCTTAGCAGGGTGTGATACTGCCACATTTGGCGGGCCGGTATGTTACCCGGTCCCTGATGATCACGGTAGGCGGCAAACAGCTCATCTCCGGTGACGCGCGGGATGCGGACCAGGTGCCCATGGGCGGCGATGGCCCGGCGGGGTTCGGCGCCGCTTAAAAGCGCGTTTAGAAGCGGCACCAGCACACCAAGGGCGGCGGCCACATTTTCCGACCGGTGGGTCAGGTTCTGGTGCTCGATAGCAAGGCCCAGCGCCTGGTAGGCGCTCTCGGCTATCGCCGACACCACCAGCGGGCGCATCAGGCCGCCGTGGGAGCCGATGGACCACACCTGCCGCTGGAGTTCGGCGCAGGCATGGGTTGGCAGGCCACGGGAGTAATTTTCGAACCAGCGGCGGACATATATTTCACAATACGGATCCCGGTTGAGTCCGGGCGTGGTCAGATACTCGACGAAATCCCCCACAAAAGCGTGAGGATCGTAGCGGCCGCCGTTGACAACCGATCGCATTAACACGCGCACGAGGTGGGCGGCCAGTGTGTTGTCGCCGGCTTTCAGGCCATGGTGATAGTGGTAGCGATCCTCTAGCCGCGGCACAGGATTGCCGTGCTCGCTTTCCCTTTCCGTGCTCCGGATGTTCAGGTCGCTGTAGCTAGTGTGATAAAAGCGTGCATGTTCATGCAAAATATCGTAGGGCCGATCCAGGCCCTGAGCGGTCGTGACATCCGGCTGATATCCCATACCCACCATAAAACTTTCGGGATGGGGATGGGGCGCATCGGCGTAGCCGCGGATTCCGCCCTCAAAATCTTTGGCGATATTGCCGGTATTGTAGTACCAGTGCGCCGGCATGGCCAGCGAATCCCCGATAAACAAACCCCACAGGGCATTGCGCAACCGGCGCCGGCGAATCGATTGGTTGTTTGATTGATTGCTAGTCATATTTCAAATTCCTATTTAAATATGTCGAATGACGAATGCCGAATAAAGGAATTCTATCAATTTTAATCGCGGTTGCAAACCGCTCCCACACGAACTTAGAGTGAAGTTTCACACGAGCACCGCCTCGATTCGGCTGAGCTCGTCGCAGGCCGGCTAAAGGACAGCCGCTCTGATCGGAAAAGAAACTTCAAAAAGCAAATTTTAGATTTTGGATTGCGGATTTTGGATTTAAGGTATTCTGTCTATTTTAAAACGCTTGAAGAACCTGTCGGATCGAAGTCCCGCAATACCGCGCGACGAAGCCTGAGGCGATTCCACCATTCGACATTCGTCAATCGTCATTCGTCATTCCAATATATGCTGTGACTCTTTTCAATCCGCAATCCGCAATCGAAAAAACCCGCACCCCGCAGCGCGTAACCCGCACCTCGCACCCCGCACCTCGCACCTCGCACCTCGCAACCCGACTATGCCGCTATCCACCCAAACAGAATCCCGACGCCGCAGGCCAATAGGATGACTTTGATAATACTCAATCCACCCCATTGAATGGCGACAAAGCTCGCCAGCCCCATGACGGCGGCAAACCAGTTGAATCCTGCATCGGCTGGGAACAATACATGCAGGCCGAACCAAACGGCCAGATTTAAGACAACACCGACAACCGCCGCGGTAATGCTGGAAAGTGCACCGGTTAGCTTTTGGTTGCCTCGGAATTTTTCAATGTACGGCCCGCCTAAAAAAATAAACAGAAAGCAAGGCAGAAAAGTAAAGTATGATGCGACCAGTGATCCGACGATGGCCCCACTAAAGGGACTGAAAGGCCCAGGATAGTTCCAGCCGGCCATGAAGCCCACAAACTGGACCACCATAATCAGGGGACCGGGCGTCGTTTCGGCCAATCCCAAGCCATCCATCATCTGCGGTGCCGACAACCAGCCGAATTGTTCGACCCCGGCCTGGGCAATATAGGCCAAGACCGCGTAGGCCCCTCCGAAGGTCAAAAAAGCAGCTTTCGTAAAAAACAGGCCCTCACTGAAGAAGACAGCTGCCGGTAAGAGGAGATACAGACCCGCAATGGGAGCCAGCCATAACCCGACAAAAACGGCCAGCAAAACCGCGTCTCGTTTGCGGGACGGGTTGATGTGGCAGGTTTCTTCATCTTCACAGATCTGAACATAACCGCTTTCGGAATCAGGGCCTTCCTTTTCTCCGATCACCAGAAAAGATTTGGGCACCATGACACTGCCGGCCAGACCGAGCAATCCGGCGCCCAGTACAATCCAGGGAAAGGGAACTTTGAGAAAAAAAATTGCAATAAACGACAGGGCTGCCAGCAGGATCATCACTGCATTTTTGAGAACCTTTTTGCCGATCTTTATGACCGCCGTTACCACAATGGCCATCACGGCGGCCTTTAATCCCTCGAATAGAGAAGATACCCAGCCGATATCGCCGAGTGCGGCATACGTATAGCTCAGCCCAAACAGGATGAACATGGACGGCAGTAGAAACAGGACGCCGGCCGCGACACCGCCGGGAATTTTGTGAAGCAGCCAGCCAAGATAGGCTGCCAGCTGCTGGGCCTCCGGACCGGGCAGGAGCATACAATAATTGAGGGCGTTCAAAAATCGTTCATTGCTCACCCACTTGCGTTTATCAACCAGCTCCTGATACATGATCGAGATCTGCCCGGCCGGCCCGCCAAAACTGATAAAGCCCAACTTGAGCCAAAACTTAAACACCTCGCCAAATGAGGGATGCGTCACCGAATTTTTTTCATCGGAAGGGGTGATGCCCTCAACGACCTTGGTGTCGTATTTTTTCAAGATATCCATAGCAGCCGTAAACATATTCGCAACAACGCAGCGCAATCGTTAGATGGATTTAATTTGTCGCAGAAATCCTGATCCTCTGGGCCAGTCGTTGATCCCGTGTCCTTTACGGGGGTCAGAGACAATTGGCTATGCCGTAAATCCTGCTGCCAACGGGAGCGGAATGATGGAATACTGGAATATTGGAAATCTTGGTTTAGCGGAATGGGGTCTATTTTTATAAAGATGGCACAGATCAGTTTATAAAATCAGATCGTCATCCGCCCTTGATTCCCAATATTCCATTATTCCAACTTTCCAATATTCCATTCGGAGTCTAAGGTAATATCCACCCCTCTGGGGTGAACTCAAAGCCGGATCATTTGGGCCCGGATCTTTACAATTATCCAGTCGAAGAATTGGACTACCACAACGTAATCCTTCATTGGCAGGATGCAAGCGGGATAGGCGCCAACAAAGCTAAAAAATGCGAAGCATAAACTAATTAATCCGCCGGCGTTTGATTACCCAAAACAGTTCGGATATCAGCAATGAGGTTTTTATCCAGAACGGGGCAATTTTCAGGGCGGATTAATTAGCGGATTATTTATCTGAAATCGTCGGCCTTGATTTGGTAGCGGCGCATGATTTGCTGCAGGGCCTGCCGTTCCAATCCGCATTGACGCGCCGCCCGCGATACATTTCCATGGTTGTCTTCCAACAACCGGCCGATAAAATTGTGGTTGAAATCCTTTAAATATTTTTCTTTGGCTGCCCGGTACGGCAGATCCAAGTAGGTGGATTCCTCCCGGGTGCTGGGTCTTTGCTTGGCCTGCAAATCAACATCCCCGGGCTTGATCTCCCGGTTTGAAGAAAACAGGATGCCCTGCATGATGACATTTTCCATCTCTCTGACATTACCCTCCCAGGTGTTCCGGGTAAAAACTTCCATTAGATCAGATGAAATTGTTTTGGCGGGCTTGTCGAGCAAGCGGCAATGCTTTTCCAGCAGATGGGTAGCAAGCAGCGGGATGTCTTCGGGGTGCTCCCTTAGAGCGGGAAGTCTTATGGGTAGGACATTCAATCGATAATAGACGTCTTCCCGGAATTCGCCGACTTTAATCTTCTCCTCGAGATTCTGGTTGGTTGAAGCAATGATGCGAACGTCCACCTTAATCGACTTCGTATCTCCCAACGGTTTGATTTCTTTTTCTTGCAATACGCGCAGGAGTTTGGTTTGAATGGTCGGTGTGATGTCGCCAATCTCATCCAAAAATATGGATCCATTACGCGCTTCCTGAAACAAGCCGATCTTGTCCTGGGCCGCGTGGGTGAAGGCTCCTTTTTTATAGCCAAACAACTCGCTTTCCAAAATATTCTCCGGCAGTGTGGGACAGTTGACGGCCACAAATGCGTTTTGGCTGCGGCGACTCAGATCATGCACCGCCCGGGCAGCCAGCTCTTTGCCTGTACCGGACTCGCCGGTGATCAGCACGGTCAAATCCGTTTTGGCCACCATTTGAATGGTTTCATACAGGCGGTTCATGATCGCGCTATTGCCGACGAGCTTCTGGAATACCGGTCGGTTGCGGCACTCCTGCTGCAGCCGGTAGTTTTCCTGGATTAGACTGCTGCGCTCCAACGCTTTCTCCAGGCGAATGAGAATGGTCTCATGATCAAACGGCTTGGTCACAAAGTCATAGGCGCCGTTGCGCATGGCCTCAACCGCGGTTTCAACACTGCCGTACGCCGTCATCATAACCACGGTCAAATCCGGGTGGTCGCGTCGGATCAGTTCCAGGAGTTCCAGCCCGTCCATTTGCGGCATTTTAATGTCGGCCAACACCAGATCGAAAGATTGCTGTGAAATTAGCTGCAGCGCTTCCTGGCCGGATTGAGCGGTTGCGATGTGACAATTTAACTCCGGTTCAAGGCTGCGTTTCAGCAGCTGGAGCATATCGAGCTCATCATCGACGATAAGAATTGATTTTTTCATTTCCGGTCCCCGCGTCGGGTGCAACCAGCGGCAACATGATGGTGAATGTCGAACCCCGATCGACTTGACTGTCAACCATTATGTCGCCGCCATGATTTTTTACGATGCCGTAACTGACGGAAAGACCCAATCCCGTGCCTTCACCCGTGGGTTTGGTCGTAAAGAATGGATCAAATATACGGGCCAAATTCTTTTTTTCAATGCCGTAGCCGGTATCCGCGATCTTTATGGTCACCTGCCCTGCAGATCGATCAAGGTCGGTGGTAATATGAAGCGTTCCCTGTTTACCAATGGCATGTTTGGCATTCAGTACCAGGTTCATGAACACCTGCTTGATTTTTTTCTCGTCCAGCAGCATTTCCGGTATGGAAGGATCGTAGTTCCTTTGGACGACGATATTATCCAGGCCGGCATGCTGTTGAATAAAGTCTAAAACATCGTCAATGGCTTCATCCACGCGGATAATGTTTTTTTGCTGTTTTGAGCTGCGGGCAAAATTCAGCAAATCTTCGACAATGGCTTTACAATTGCGGACATGCTTTTCGATGGTTTTAAGATCGTTGTATTTTTCAGTATCCGGGGATTCATTTCGGATCAGCAACTGGGTATATCCCAATATGATGCCCAGCGGATTGTTGATTTCATGGGCGATTCCAGCCGAAAGCTGACCGATCGAGGCCAGCTTGTCCGCCTGGGCAATTTCCTGGGTGCGTTTATCAACCAAGTCTTCCAGATTTTGGTTGAGATATAGCAGTTCACGACTCACCGTTTGCAGCTCTTGCTTATCTTTGGATATCTGATCGTATATTTTCCAAATCCGCTCGAAGAAAAGGGTGACCGACGCCACGAACACAAACATCAGTGAATTGATCGCCCCGCTGTATGGCCGAATGTTCGACCAGATCGATTCGCGCCCCACGATGTGCAAAATTTGTTTTAAGATGTGGCCGGCTGACCGGGAAACGGCAAAGCCCGCCAACCCCAGACAGACCCAGAACAAATAGGTCCAGATGACGTTGCTCGGCTCGCGGGATTTGAGTTTGCGCACCAAACCCAGACACAGAAAGGAGAAAACGATCATCAATATCGACCCAACCATATCGATGATCCAGATGGGCAGAGATGTTAGGGTCAAGATTGAATCACTCCCGAGGTTTTTTCTTCTGTATCTCTAAGCAGTCGTCTCAATCCGAAGTAAAGAAAGAGTAGTGCCGGAACACAGAGCAGGTGATCCAGCTTAGCGGCGTAGTATAGCCATGCAACGAAACTGGATCCGTTGGCGGCACTGATCCTGATTTGCCATTCATCGAGACGCTGAACTTCGACAACCGCAATCTGTTCTTCCAGGAAATGGACCAGAAACGCATCCGAATTCCACAGAATAAAAAACAGGGCTGCATACTGGATATAGCGCCACGCGGCCATCTCTACTAATTTTCTCGCCCGCAGCCAGTAAATTAAGATCCCCATGGATACGATGAAAAAGATATGGGCGAATTGGTGGGCATAGAGGCCTTCCGGTGCACTGTGCGCCTGGGTGGCAAGCGCCGGTTCAGCCATGAGCAGAATTATAAAGGCCAGCCGGAAAATAGCTAAATTAGCGGATCGGTTCATGCATCCATCTCTTGGTTAACTTTTGATGCCTGATTCAAAAACGGCAGAAAAGGCCTGAGCTTGGTGAAGATGATTCTGGCCGCGATGTAAAGGATGATAAAAGGGGCAATAAAGTTCAGCTCCAGCCCCCCCAACCATGGCGGCAACGCAAAGAAGATGTCTCCAAAGCGTTTGTTAAGCCAGGCGGCAGCAAAAAATGCCGGCCAGAGCGATGCCATGCCCATGGCCATAAACAGGAAGAAAGATTTGCCGAATTCCTCATTGGCCAACTTGTTGATTCCTTTATAGGCCGCTTCGTCGCCGGCTTTTTTGGCCTTCAGAGACTGCAGGTGGTAGTAAAGCGTCTGGTTCCAATTCCTGGCGATCTGATTGCGGTTTATCCGATAGGCCAGAGCCAGGGTCAACTCGCCCAGCAGACTGGCCCACAACGCAAGTATGAATGTCCCAATCCACCAGCCCAGCAATGGATTCTCGAACCAGCGATAGGGAGAGATCAGCACCGGATCGATCTTGGCGAGAAACCAGGCGATTTGTTCCATTTTTCACCAACCTGGCCCCAAGGACAAGGACCAATAGTTCAAATGTTTGCTATTTGTTATTCGTTATTGGAATCGGTTGTTAGCCTGAACTTATGTTTCTACAATGAATGAGATATATATTCAGATTTCATTCCCCTTAAACCAAAAACGAATAACGAATAACGAATAACTTCCAATTGGTTTAAACTCAATTGGGGTTCTAAAACGGCGGTACAATGCTGTATCCCAAAAAGCCTTTCGTCGTGTAACGCAAGCCGACATAAAAAGCCAGAACGATAAAGATGATCTTCAACACTTTATCCGGGATATATTTGGAAGTTCGCGGTCCGATCATGGACCCGATAAAGATCCCAATCAGTTCGGCACCGATAAGACCCCAGGAGATGACAACCCCTTTGCCGACCATGTATGAGAAAATGGAAACGATCATGCCGACCAGCACACAAAGCGCCGATGTACCGGCCACCAGAAACATCGGCAAACCGGCAATTGACGTCAGAAACGGCACATACAAAAATCCGCCACCGATGCCCAGAAAAGAGGCGATTGCCGCAATGAAGATGCCGCCGACCATCGGTATCCAGGCCTTAAAGCTGAATTCCTGTCCGAAAAATGTGAACCGAATATTTCCAATAAAAAATGCCAGGGCCCAGCCGACGATAACCAGGATGTATGCAACCCAATCGGCGCCGTCAATCAAATTAATCCAGAGTGCCGAGGCGACCACCGCCGCCACCGCAAACCACATGAATTTCCAGGAGCCTTCGATAATTTTGACCCCCTGGTCGGCGGTTTCGGATTTCTCGCTAACCGCTTTTTCAAAAGCCTGGGCGGCAGCTTTGGCCTCTTTTTTGCGCGCCGCACCACGGGGCGTCAGTTCGTAAATCAGAAAAAAACCGATGATGAATACGATGATACCGAAATAGCCTAGATAGGCTTTCAGAGAAATCTTGCCGGCAGTCAGTTCGGGCACCAGCCAGGAGCCGCCAACACCGCCGATCGCCAGACAGATTCCCAGGGGTGCCACCAGCCGCCCCATGCGATAGTAGTTGAAAGATGAAATCACCCCGCTCAGCCCAACCAGCCATTGATTGGACACCCGGATGGAATCCGTCAGCAATTTATTAACCGGGTTGCCTTTACCGAAGGACTTGGCGTAATCGGCCAGCCCGAAGATCGTGATGTGCCCAACACCGGCCATGATGCCGCCAAAAGCACCGACGGTTGAAAAAATCCATCCGACCCAAATCGCCCAGAGCAGTCCCACAAAGACATTGGGGCTGGGACTACCGGGCACCTCCAAATAGCCCGGCTCCTCACCGGATTTGATGACTTCTTTGGTTTTCGCGGCAAACTTTGGATCATCCAAGCTTTTTTCAATAGCCTGTTTCATCTTGTCTGACATTCCCGGACTTGTCAGCTTTGATTCCGTTTGCGCAATTGCCAGGGTGGCGAAAGTTAATAGAATTAAAATTCCAGTTGCCCAATAAAATCTCGCTAGTTTCACCATCATTCTCCTTTCAATCAGTTGACGTTGCGGTACACAAAATTGTTGCCGCTGCATATAAGTACGATTGCTATACGTTCAATCCGTTTTAACTATTTCGCAGCAATGCCGTCTGGAATAGCAATGAATATGCCAGCGTTGAGACATCTCATTTGATTCAGCCACCGCAACTATGACAGGGTTTAACTAATTGAAATTATATTAATAATAATGTCGACCTTCAAAAAACACCGTATTCAGGGGAAGTTCGGTCTTAATGACTGGGATGACAATATGCAATAAAAATACTGCATCCTCCCGGCCCAATCAAGGAAGGACTGGAAAACAGATGGTCCTGACGCACGCTTCAGTTGACCCGCGCTCAATTAGCCAGTGCCAAAATTGCATACAGGAGAATAATTGTCTGGAACCGTATCCACATATGTGCATTATATTAATTGCAGCGCAACGATTTTTATGCACCTTGCTTTATTTTTAGATCAACCTGCAACGAATCTTTTTCACTTAACTTTTTTCCTGTTTTCGATTATATCTAACTAAAATTAAAGATAGATACGGTCGTCGGAGCAGTTAAATGCAGCGCTGCCCAGGCACCGGTGACGGCTGGTATAGTTATTGCTGCAGGGAAAAATTTTGTAGATTAATCCGATTAATATTTAACGAATCCGGGAGGCGAGATTAAAATTATGAAAGAATCGGTATTCAGTATTTGTGGCATGTGCACGGTTAGATGCCCAATTAAAGTCGAGACCGAAGGCGGCGTCGTAAAATGGATTGAAGGCAACCCCAACGATCCTGGTATGGCCGGCCGACTGTGTGCCAAGGGGTCTGCCGGGATCCCAATGCTATATGACTATGAACGGCCCCAGCATCCGATGATCCGTGAAGGTCAACGGGGAGAAGGCCAATGGAAAAAGGCCAGCTGGGACGAGGCGCTGGAATATATCTCGGAAAAATTAAAAGCCATCATTGAAGAACACGGCGCCAGAGCCATTGCCCTGAGTGACCGCGGTGGTCCCTTCCGGGACATCCATCGCAGCTTTTTGCGGGCCATCGGCTCACCCAACTATTTTAATCATGATTGCACTTGCGCCCGCAACGTCCAGCATGCAGCGTTATCGCTTTTCGGCTCGGGCCGCAAAACATTTAATTATGACTACGGCAACTGTAAACATCTGGTGCTTTATGGCCGTAATGTTTTTGAGTCTCTGCGGGTCAAAGCCGCCGGCAACATCATGGACATGCTCGACAGCGGCGGAAAACTTACCTACATCGATCCCCGGGCGGCCGGCACCGCCATGAAAGCCACCCGCTACTGGGCCATTCGGCCCGGTACCGACTATGCCCTGAATCTGGGCATCATTCATACTGTGCTGCGCGACAAACTTTACGATGGCGAATTTGTCAACAAATGGGTAGATGGGCTTAAGGAACTGGAGTCTTTTGTCATTCCCTATGCGCCGGAATGGGCGGCCCGGGAAACCGGGATCCCTGCCAATGAAATCGTGGCCTTTGCCCATGAAATCGCAGAGGACAGTCCGGCCGTAATATTCCATCCAGGGTGGATGATGGCCCGCTATTCGGATTCTTTTTATGCGGTTCGAACATCCTACATCCTCAATGCGCTGATGGGCGCTTTCGAGACGCCCGGCGGGCTGTTCTTCCAGAAAGGCCCGGGTGATGTGGGCGCCAAAGGTCTCAGAGCCCTGCTGGATACGATCCCCAAGCCGGAAGAAAAACGGGTTGACGGCTGCGGCTGGAAGCACAAGCACTTTGATGCCGGCCCGGGTCTGTTGCAGTTGCTGTACCCGGCCATTCTCAATGAGGATCCTTACCCCGTCAAAGCCTACATTGCCTTTCGGCACGATCCGCTACTGTCCTTGCCGGATCCGGAAGCCCAGAAAAAAGCCTTCGACAAACTGGACCTTGTGGTGGCGATTGATGCCAATTACAGCGAAACGGGCTGGTATGCGGATGTGCTCCTGCCGTCGGCCACCTACCTGGAAAAGGCCAGCATATTGACCACCGGCAAGGGTCTCAAACCCGGATTCGGCATCCGGCAGCAGGCCGTCGAACCTCGCAATGACGCCAAACCCGACTGGTGGATATTCAAATCACTGGCGGAACGCTTGGGCGCCGGCGAGTATTTTACGTTCGAAGACATGAAGGAATTCTGGGAATGGCAGCTGCAGGATACCGGCATTACCGTGGACGATCTGAAAAAGAAGGGATCCGTGTCGCTGACGGACAAGCCGATCTGGTGGGATCGTATGCAGGATCTCAAATTCAAGACGCCTTCCAAAAAAATCGAATTTGTCTCTAGCCGTCTGGCGGAAAGCAATATCGAATCTTTTAAACCCTATGAAAGCCCCAAACAACCGGATAATGGCTACTACCGCCTGGCGTTCGGCCGCAGCCCGGTCCATACCCACGGCCGCACCCAGAACAACCCGGTGCTCAGCGAAATCATGCCTGAAAACCAGCTGTGGATCAATGCCGAGGAGGCCGCCAAATTGGGGGTGTCCGACGGCGACCGGGTCCAGGTGACGTCTTCCGACGGTAGCCACTCGGGCACCATCAACGCCTTTGTCACCGAATTCATTCATCCGGAGTCGGTGTTCATGGTTCACGGGTTCGGCCGCAAGGTGCCCTGGCAAACCCGCGGCTACAACAAAGGGTTGGCGGACTACCGCTTTGAAACCGGCCTGCTGGATGTCTACGATCCGGTCGGAGGCGCTAATTCATTGATGGAGTGTTTTGTAAAAGTCGAAAAAGCTTAGTACTGTTAATTGTTACCAATAAAACATAGAGTTATTTGTTATTCGTTATTGGTTATTAGTTTAATTGGAATAAAGGTCGCATTTTATGTTACCCAGGGTATGAAATATCTAAAGAACTTGGCTTAAAATCAAATAACAAATAACTTATAACGAATAACACTATCCATGAATTCTGTCGATTAATTCATATCACAGTTCACCATGTGGAGGAGAACGAATGAGTAAGTACTATATATACCAGGACAGCAAACGCTGTATTGGATGCTACAGCTGCGAATCACATTGCAAGACCAAAAACAATCTGCCCATCGGGCCGCGACTGACCCAGATAATATCGGTCGGACCCAGAAAAGTTAACAACCTGCCGCGCATGGCTTACGTATTTATGCCCTGCTTCCACTGCCAGGATCCCTGGTGCGTGGCGGCCTGTCCAACCGGCGCAATGCAGAAGCGACCGGCGGACGGTATCGTTTTCGTGGAAGATAAGCTCTGCGTGGGCTGCAAAGCCTGTATTACGGCCTGCCCCTGGGGAACCCCCCAATGGAATCCCCAGACCGGCAAGGCGGTCAAATGCGATTTCTGTATGGACCGCGTCGATCAGGGTTTGGAACCGGCCTGTGTAACCAAGTGCATCACCAAATGTCTTCATTTCGGTGAGCCGGATTTAAAAAGTAAAACGACGCGCGAAAGGCATGCTCGCTTGGTAGCCGATTTTGACTGATAAAGGAAACAAAAATGCCCCAAACAACATGTCCGGTCAGTGATTTGATCAGCAAATTAAGTTCGGCTATTGAATCCGGGCAGCTTACCGACCCCAGAAGCCGGCGCCGGGCCGAAGACATCCTGGCGCTTTTGCAGGATGTTGCCTGGGGCAGAGGGGCTGCCGACCATCTGCCGGCAATCGAATCCCTGGCTGCAAAAATAGAAGAACAGGGTAGGGTACAGTCGTCTAAGAACACCGGCCAAATGGTTCGCACGGCCCTCGAGCAGCACCGGGAAATATTTACCAGCCACATCGACACCCACAACTGCTCCAGCGGAGATTGTGTTAAACTGGCGCCGGCCCCCTGCCAGATGACTTGCCCGGCCGGGCTGGATATTCCGACCTATGTCACCCTGATTGGCCTGGGACGCGACGCGGAAGCCATCGAGGTTATTCGGCAAGACTGTCCCTTCCCGTGGGTATGCGGGCTGGTGTGCACCCGGCCCTGTGAATTTATGTGTGTCCGTGCGCGGATCGACACTCCGATTTCAATCAAAACACTCAAGGGATTCGCAGCCGAAAGGGCCATGTCCCAGGGCAGCTATGCCAATCCCCCTCAGGCGCCGTCTAAAAACAAAAAGGTCTGTGTCATCGGGGCCGGCCCGGGGGGCATGAGCGCGGCTTACTATCTGGCGTTGAAAGGATACGGCGTAAGGGTAATCGAACAGCAGTCCGTGGCCGGCGGTATGCTTCTGCTGGGCATTCCTCGTTATCGGCTGCCCCGGGAGGTAATCGACCGTGAAGTCGCCATGCTCAAGCACCTGGGGGTTGAGTTTCAATTCAGTACCCGCTTTGGAAGGGACACGACTTTCGAACAATTAAAAGATGAAGGCTTCGAGGCCTTTTTCCTGGCAATCGGAGCCCACAAATCCTTCAAGTTGGGCGTCCCGGGAGAGTCGGATTTTCCCCAGGTCATCGAAGCCATTGATTTTTTGCGCGATGTCGCATTGGGGGATCGACAGGTACCTGGAAAAAGTGCGGTGGTGATCGGCGGCGGCAATGTGGCCATTGATGCCGCCCGCACCTGTTTGCGGCTGGGATCTGAATCGGTAACCCTGGCATATCGTCGGACACGTTCGGAAATGCCGGCTGATGCCGAAGAAATCGAACAGGCTGAAGAAGAGGGAATTCGATTTGAGTTTTTGAACATACCGGAAGCGATCATCGGCAGTCAGGGCCGGATAAAAGGATTAAAGTGTCTGCAGGCCCGGCTGGTAACCAAAGAAGGTCAGGACCGCAAATACCCGGTTCCCATCGAAGACAGTGAGTTCGTCATTGATGCGGACGTTGTCATCTGCGCTATCGGGCAACAGGTCGATGCCGACTGTATGGCGACGATCGATGGACTTGATTGGACGCGACGCAAGACCATCAATGTCAATATGGTCACCATGGAAACTTCCCTGGAAGGGGTCTTTGCGGCCGGGGACGCCGTTACCGGTCCGGCCACCGTCATCGAAGCCATTGGCGGCGGCAAACGCGCGGCGGAGTCAATCGATCGCTATTTCGAGGGTATACCGCAGCCCAAGATGCCGCCGGTGCCGACGCGCCGGGGCCGCATAGACCACCTTGAAGTTCCGGCCAGCAGCAAAATGACGATTAAACGTCCCGTGATGCCGTTGTTGAATATCGACCGCCGACGTACCACCTTTCAACAGGTTGAACTCGGCTACCCGGAAGACCAGGTCCGCGAGGAAGCTCGCCGCTGTCTACGCTGTGATATTTGCCTGCGCTGCGGCAAGTGCATCGAGGTCTGCCGGGATAGGATGGGCGTGGACGCATTGCAAATGGGGTATTTTGACTTTGATCACCCGGTACCGACCGACTTTCGGTCAACCGAAGAACGCTGCATCCTATGCGGCGCCTGCGCCACCAATTGCCCGACCGGCGCCATGCGGATTGAAGACCGTCAAGGGGAGCGGATTTTGTCTCTTTGCGGAACCCGACTCAACCGCAAAAAATTGCTATACTGTGAAAGCTGCCAAGCAGTCTTGGGTCCTCAGCGCTATCTGGATTTCGTTCAGAAAAGAACCAGCAATATCGCCAAGCTGGCCGACGGCCGTCGTCTCTGCGAAACATGTTCCCGCCGATCCACTGCCAAGCGCAGCATTGAGGATGCACCGGTAAGCAAGGGATAGGGCAGGGGGCTTGGAGCAAAGGGCTTGGAGCAAAGGGCTGGGAGCAAAGGGCCGAGGGCAGGGGGCAGAGGGTAACAAGCTCAAAGCTCAAAGCTCAAAGCTCAAAGCTGAAAGCTCAAAGCTCAATGGGGTAATGTAGAGGGCGCGAAGTGTGGAGGAAAGGGCAGGGTGCAGGGGGCGGAGGATAACAAGCTGAAAGCTGAAAGCTCAAAGCTCAATGGGGTAAGGTAGAAGGCGTGAAGTGTGGAGGGAAGGGCAGTGTGCAAAATTGATTTCAGAATTCGGAATTCGGAATTCGGATTTTTGATTTAAGGTATGCTTTCATTTTTAAATTAGATAGAGCGCAGCGATACTGCCAATCCAAAATCCAAAATCCAAAATATAAAAGGGGGTTCAATCCATGGTTTTTCGCCGGGGTCAAAAAGTAGAAGTATTTCAAAGATCGGATGATGAAAGCTGGGAGAGTTACATGGAGGAGTACATCGGTTTGCATGGTATCATCACGGATCCGGATGCCACGATCAACGACCCGGATGCCCTGGTCGAAGTCAGCCTGGAAGGCAAAGGCACCCATCGATTTCCCCAGGACTGCCTGCGTCGACTGGAGGACTGAGTTATCAGTTATTTGTTATTGGTCATTTGTAAACGAGCCTAAATATACAAAAATAAGGATAAGGAGTTCATCTATTTTATTTCACCCCCACCCGGCCTCCCCCGTCAAGGGGGAGGAGTTTGACTTCCCTCCCCTGGCGGGAGGGATTGAGGGATGGGGATAAGATGGTAATATCCTTTAAATTGTAGATATGTCCGTCTGTAAACGAGCAAATAGTGCGGGCCAAAAGTAATCGCCGTCAGGTATGGGAATGGCATAGAAGTGTACCCTAACACAGTTGTAGGGTGGGCTGTGCCCACCAAATAACGCCGAATCTAACTGCCGAAGATAGATTAGGGTCAAATCAATGAAAGTGCACGACCTGTTTGGAGAAATAATTCGGCCGGCACATACCATAGCGGGCCATCTAAACGTCGACACTGCAATTGATGTTATGGTCCGCAAGCATGCCACGGCCCTGATCGTCACGAAAAACGAGGAACCGATCGGCATCTTCACGGAAAGGGACGTGTTCCGGTGTTGTGTGAGCAATACGACAACTGCTCTGTCTACAATCACCGTGCAAAGTGCCATGACCGAAACCCTGGTAACGGCGAATTCCGAGGACAGTGTCGGAAACGCCATTAATGTCATGATGAAAGCCGGGGTCAAGCACTTGCCGGTTGTAGAAGAGAAGCAAGTATTAGGAATACTCAAACTAAGCGATTTAGTCGAATTCCAACTTGAATCCCTTGCCGGTGAAATACAACAGCTGCAGGATTATATCGACGATCTGCACGAGGCGGGAGTAGACTGATACTGGATACTGGATACTGGATACTCGATGCTGGATGCTGGTCACTGGATGCCGTGCCGAAACTGTAAACAGCTATCCAACTGCCAAAAACTAATAACTAATAACTAATAACGATTAACCAACTACGGGCGGGAGAATAAATGGTCACTATTACCATCGATGACCGGCAGTACCAGGCCGAGGCGGACACAAGAGTCCTCGAAGTGGCCCGGGCCAATGATCTGCCGATACCAACGCTATGCTATCACCCATCGTTGAGACCTTCGGGATCCTGCCGCCTGTGCGCGGTTGAGGTCGTCGGCCGGACCAGTGGGAGGCAGGTCACCATGCTGGCATGTGTCCTTAAAGTCAAAGACGGGATGGTCATTAAAACCAAAAGCGAAGCCGTGCGCCGGGCCAGAACCAGAGCCTTCAGGAATTTGCTGCAAATGGCACCCCAGGCCCAAAGCATCATCGCATTGGCAAAATCTTATGATATCGATCCGGGACCTCCCGCCGACGGGTGTGTTCGCTGTCGACTTTGTATTCGGGTTTGCAATGAAATTGTCGGTCCCGGGGCCCTTAAAATGGAAAAAAGAGGCGGGTTGAATTTTGTCGTTCCCATTGAAGGTCTTTGCATCGGTTGCGGCACCTGCGCCAATATCTGCCCGACCAAGGTTATTTTTGTGAAAGACCACGAAAATGTCCGGACCATTTCAATCCGCGATGAAGTCATCGGCCGACACCCACTGGAAAGATGTGAAGGCTGCGGCAAGCAATACGCGACACCGAAATTTTTACATCATATACACGAACGAACTTCTTCTCATACGGAAGTAAAGGACCGGCATAATTATTGTCCGACCTGTGCCAAGCTTTTTTCGGACCGTGTCAAAACAGTCAACGACCGGGCTCAACGGTAGCTAAAAAATTGAGCTAAAATTTGAAATGAACTAAAATGATCTAAAATTTAGGTATCCTGTCCATTCTAAAAGAAAGACAGCGCGCAGCGATCCATTCATTTTAGTCATTTTAGTCATTTTAGGCAATTTAGATCATTTTAGATATCAAACTGAAACACCGAACCGGTGTCGACATTCTGGCCGATATTAAAAATATCGCGCCCGCCACCCGCGCGATCATACTTACCGCCTACCCGACGGTTGCGACAACCCAGGAAAGTTTCAGGCTAGGCGCCAGCGAGTATTGCACCAAGCCAATTGACAATGAGGTACTGGAGGAGACGGTGGCCAGGGTTTTAAAAAGCGGGTAGGGGATCAAATGGACAAATAATTATTAGCCGGCACTTCTTGGGCCTGCAAGAAGACGTCACAAAAATCCCAAACCTCAAATCTTAAATATCAAATAAATCTCAAACAACAAAACTCAAATTCCAAACAGTTGTTATATGAGGGTGTATCAATTAGATTCATAAGCCTCTGACAAAATGTATTCAATCAGAGCTCAGACTTAGATATCAACCAGCAGCAAATTAGAACTTATTTGGGTCATTGAATTTTGGAGTTTGGATATTGTTTGAAATTCGTATTTTGATGTTTGGGATTTTCTTAATCCGGAGAATCAATCTTTATCAGCAATGGCAGTGAACTATCTTAACATATTTCCCGGATACGCTATAGAACTTAGCTTTTCAATTGGTTAACGAATTCCAATATCCCTTCCAGGTCAAAGTCATCTGCCAATTGCATTAACTTGTCGCAGAGCGGAGCCAGATCTTCTGATTGTAACTTCAGCTCTCCGGCGACTGCGTTGACCTGGGTCACATCCCCCATCTCGGCGGCTTCCTTGATCCGCATGGCCAAATTATTTCTCTGGGCTGGTGATACCGACGTCAGCGAATCAGCGGATAATGCCGCAGGGATCTCGGCGTCAACAGTTCCTAGCGCATGCACGGTCGCCAACGCCTGATCGATTGTTTTTTTCAGCTTGGTGAATTTTTGGTCCAACAGCGTAGCGTTTGACAAGGCGGTTTGATTTCCATTCACTGCCTTTTCAATTTCAATGGCAGCCGCCTGAAGATCCGTGGCCGCCAAATTTCCGGCCAATCCTTTCAAATTATGCACGAGACGGTGGGCCTGTTGAAAATCCCGTTCATCCAATGCCTGGCGGATTTCGGCGGCAACCCCGGTATACTTGCTGCCGAAATCGACCAGCAGCTTCCGGTAAAGTCGTTTGTTGCCCATTAGACGCGCCAGTCCGGCGTCAATGTCAAATCCCGGCAATGTTTGCGGCAGATCCTCCGGTTGCGGCGGAGGCGTCGCGGCATTTTCGGATAGAATATCCAAAGCCTGGCCGGCATCCCGCCCTGCAACCGGCGTGATCCATTTTCGCAGGGTGGCGAACAGAACCTCCGGTTCAATGGGCTTGGCAACGTGCCCATTCATGCCGGCTTTCAGACTTTTCTCCTCATCGCCGACCATGGCGTGGGCCGTCATGGCTATAATAGGAAGATTATTGATTGCGGATTGCGGATTGCGGATTGCGGATTTTAAATCGGAATTCTTTCCATTTTCAATTCGCTTCGGAATCTCTCTATCTTCTGTCCTCTGACCGCTGTTTTCTGCTTTGAGCTTTAAGCTTTCAGCTTTCAGCTCCTTTTCTTCCGGCTTTGAGCTTTCAGCTTTGAGCTTCCCTTCCTCCTGCTTTGAGCTTTGAGCTTTCAGCTCCTCTTCTTCTGCTTTCCGACTTCCGCTTTCCGACTTCCCACTTCCAGATTCCCATTTGCGTATTTCCCGCGTAGCGGTATACCCATCCATCACGGGCATCTGCACGTCCATCAGTACGACATCATAGCGGTTCTTTTTAACGGCATCCACTGCCTTCCGGCCGTTATTGGCGATGGCAACGACCAGGCCGGCCCCTTCCAGTATCTCCCGGGCCACCTGCTGGTTGATCTCGTTGTCTTCCACCAGCAGTATGCGTGCGCCGCGAATCTCCTGTCCGGCATCACCCTGTTGGCGCTGCCTGGCAAGGCGCGAGGCCTCCGGCACCTCCCGGCCGAAAGCCTGCATGATGGCATCAAACAACACGGAAGCATTGACCGGTTTGATTAAAAACCCATGGATTCCCGCCTTCTCGGATTGGTGCATAATTTCTTCCCGGCCATAAGCCGTCACCAGGATAATGGCCGGTATTTTATCCAGCTTCGGGTGCTTTTTGATACGGATGGAAGCTTCGATTCCGTCTATACCCGGCATTTTCCAGTCCATTACGACGAGCTCGAAAGGGCGTTGCCTGTCGGCATTTTCAATTTCGGTGATGCCTTCCTCTCCCGAGGCCGCCAAGTCAACTTCAAATGAGAATGACTCCAGCATTTCTTTGAGGATTTCGCGCGAGGTGGCATTGTCATCAACCACCAGCACTCGCATATTTTGCAAGTCAGTTGAGACCGTGAACCGCTTTTTAAGTTTTTCCTTGCCCAGCCCAAAAGTAGCCGTAAAGAAAAAGGAGGTCCCGTGACCGTATTCGCTTTCGACCCAGATCTCACCATCCATCATGCCGATCAGTTTTTTGCTGATGGCAAGACCCAGGCCGGTGCCGCCGTATTTGCGGGTAGTTGAGGTATCGGCCTGGCTGAAGGATTGGAAGAGGTTGCCCATCTGATCCTCAGTCAAGCCGATGCCGCTGTCGCTGACCGAAAATTTCAAGGTAACCCGGTCTTCCCGGCTTGAGACTTTTTCGATCGAAACCACGATTTCGCCGTATTCGGTGAATTTAACGGCGTTGTTGGTTAAATTGATAAGCACCTGTCCCAGCCGCAGGGGATCCCCGACCAGATAGCGGGGGACCTCGGGGGCCGCGGCAAACAGAACCTCGAGATTTTCTTTTTCCCGGGCCTTGACTGTCACCAGATTGGCCAGATTATCCAGGACATCGTCCAGATTGAATTCCACCGCTTCCATATCCAGTTTGCCGGCTTCGATTTTCGAGAAATCCAGGATGTCGTTGATGATTGCCAGCAGAGACTTCCCCGATGATTGAATTTTATTCAGATAATCCCGCTGCTTGGACGTCAATTCCGTCTTAAGCGCCAGATGCGCCATGCCGATAACCGCGTTCATGGGCGTGCGAATCTCGTGGCTCATATTGGCCAGGAAATCGCCTTTGGCCTGGTTGGCATTATCGGCCGCCTGCTTGGCCTGAATCAACTCGGCTTCCATTTGTTTACGCACTGCGATGTCTTCTAGCGTCGCGATAACCTCGGTTGGGGAGCTGCCCGGTTCGGTGGGATTGAAAACAATTCTCAGCGGTGTGGTCTTGTTGCCGGTCGTCGAAGTATAATCACCTTCGAATTCGGCTGTCTTTCCGCTCAGGGCGCGTGAACAGGCCTGGGCGACTTCTCTATTGGTAGCTTGTTTGGGGGTGTTAAAGCCGACCAATTTATCCCGCGAAGCCCCCATCAAATCGGCAAACTTATCGTTGCAGTTGATGATCGTACCTTCATCGTTGAAATGAATCATGCCCAGGGGCGAATTCTGGAAAATAGTCCGCAGGTTTCTTTCGTTTTCCTTCAGGGTTTCCTCTGCGTTTCTTTGCTCAGTGATATCGACTATTGAGCCTGCCATGCGGTAGGCCTGGCCCGCATCATCCCACAAGGCCTGGCCGGTTACCCGAAACCAGCGAAACTCCTGCGACTTGCATTGCAGACGGCACAAGATATCGAAAGGATCCCTGTTTTGCAGATGATTTTGCAATGCGGCGACTACGGCATCCCGGTTTTCAGGGTGAACAAGTTGGACCCAGTCCGTATAAGAGTCCATGACGTCCGCTTCGTCATACCCCAACAACTTTTTAAACCGCTCTGAAGACCAACCCTTGCCGGTCACCGGGTCGAGTCCCCAGATGCCGGCCCCGACGCCGCGGGCGGCCAGGGCAAACCGTTCTTCACTCTCGGCCAGTTCGGCAGTTCGCTCCTGAATCCGGTGCTCCAAATCGTCATGGGATTTGCGCAATGCCCGATTGGCCCGCTCGTCGACCAACACGGCAATTGTCAGGGAGCCGATGGCCAGCAAAACCGTAATGGCCAGTACGGTGATGATGATGTTGCGGGCAGTGTAATAGGGGTTCAGGGCATCCGCGACATCGATTTCGGTGGTTATCCCTAAACCCAGGTTTCCATCCCATAACCAGGCACCGTAAACCGGTACTCCGCGGTAATCACGATATCCCGCCACGTTGATCCCTGCTTTGCCTTGGGTGGCCTGTTCTGCCATCAAGGTGAGCGGCTGCTGGTACCGCGGCACTGACGGCTTAAAGCCTTTGACCATATTGCCGCCGGGATCGCGAATCGTGATGGATAGAATGGCTTTGCGGCCGGCCCCTATCAGGCCGATGTTGACCAGATCATCATCAAAACGGCTCTCGGACAACAGTTTGCCGTACTTGCCGAAGGCATAGGTTTCGCCGGACTTGCCGATACGTCCCATCTGAATAATGCGCGTAAAATCGTTGGCTGGATCGACCCGCTGAGTGAGGACCGCGATAATATTGCCTGCGGAATTTTTTATGGCGGCCGCGAAAAACATGGTGGGCGGCGCACCGGCATATTGACCGGAAGATGTTTCCAAAATAACATCCGACCAGATGGGCGGAACCATAACGGTCTCGCCCCGAAACGCCCGGTTGAGGAGGTCCAAGGCCTGGTTGGCAATCAAATTCCTGGCGCCCATGTTGCTGTCACGCATGGAAGCGATGTTGATAAAGTCCGGGGCGATGACAAAAAAACCGGCCTTGCCGAAGCGGTCTTTATTACTGGCGAAAAATTTGCGCAAACCCTTCAGCGGTTCGCTCTTCAGTAAAGCCTCCTTATCGCGGGGCGTTTGCAGCAGCTGCTCAACCAGCGATACGACCAGGGGATCCACGGCCAGCTTGCTAATGTTAAATTTTTTATTTTCAGCCCAGAGGGTCAGTGATTCCTGGGTGGTTTGCAAAACGGTCTGCAGGGCGTCACCGGTGTCCCGTTGGATTTTTTCCTGCACCATCCCCAGCGCAACCCATGTGATCAATATTACGAGCCCAATAAACGTGACCGCGGCCAGGATCACCAGGTTTAATTTTTGCGTCGACCCGGTCTGAGCCGGTGCTTTGTTGTTCTTGAGGGGAAACATGATGTTGTTTCAGAAATAAAACCAATTGGGAGTTATTAGTTATTAGTTATTAGTTATTAGTTATTCGTTATTGGTTGATGGTTTAAGCGGTATGAAATCTATTTTAGTATCTAAATGACGGCAGAGATATACAAGAAGGTTTTCAAACAAATCAAACTACAAATCCGCCGGGGCGGAATAACGATTAACCCATAACAAATAACACCTAAATGAGCGCTTTTCGCTCATTTAGGGTTGAACCTCTGAACCTTAGACAGTCGCTCACTTCGGCTTCATCATTTCTTCTTCGGCCCGTTGTGCCGCAGCAGCCGCAGCGGCACCGGCACTCAATGCTCTATGACCAACCTCACCGCTTCCGGCCTGGGTTGCTTCCGGCGGCATGTATACCGTAACGTTGCGATGCGCGAACTCGATGCCGTTTTCCCGGAATGCCTCCTGCATCATGCGAAATACTTCCCGCCGAATAACAAATTGTTCGCCCGGAACGGTTTTGAATTTGACCCGCATGATCATGGCCGAGTCATCCAACTCCCTGACGCCCTGGGATTTGAGCTTGCCCAGCATCACCGGACCCATCTCCTCATCTTTCTGGATTTTTTTATTAATTTTTTTGATGATTTTTCTGACCCTGTCAACATCCGTGTCATAGCGCACCCGGAAATCCAGCTTGGAGATAATGTAGTCCCGGCTGTTGTTGGTCACCGTGCCCATGCTGCCGAATGGGATCGTATGAATCGGACCCCGCGGATTGCGCAGTCGCAGTGAACGCAGGGATATATGTTCCACCATGCCTTTGGTGCCGCCGGTTTCAATAAAGTCTCCCACCCGAAAGGCATCATCGATCAGAAAGAAAACCCCGGCGATGATATCCTTGACCAGGGTCTGGGCGCCAAACCCGATTGCCAGGCCGATCACACCGGCGCCGGCAATCAGCGGACCGATATTGACCCCCAAAGACGCCAGTATAATCAATGTAACCATGACAAACATAACCGCCAGCACGAATTTGCGCAGCAGCACCAGCAAGGTACCCATACGCGATCCGCCGGCGCCGCCCTCCTCGGCTTCTTCTTCATCATCGGGCATTTCCTCCTTTAATTTTTGATCGATTCGAGCCTTGATCAATTGCCAGGCAATAAAGCTGAGAATCAATATCAAAACGATGCTCAGGGCGCTGCGCGTAAACATGCGGCCGACCTGAATATCGATACCCCACAAACGCATCGAGCCAAAGAACAGAAAGGCAATCAGAAATATCCGGAAAAATCGCCGGATCAGCGGTACATAATGGATAAGATCCATTTTGCCGGCGGCTTGCGCCTGCTCATCAGTCTCGGCCGGCTCTTCACCGCTCAAATCGATGGTTTCGCGCGCTTCGCCCGAGGCTATTTTCAGCAAGCGCTGGACCCATTGATCCACGCCGATGACGATCGGAATCAGAAACAAGCTGAGGATCAGGTTTAACACCGTCACATCACCGTCGTTCAGGGCCTTGCCGGTCCAAATTCCCCCGGCCACCAGCACATAGAGGATGGCGAAATAATGCCAGTTGCGGGCAAAAGCCGCCCGCAGCGTGCCGCCACCAGCCCCTCCATCCATATCTTCGGTCCAGATGGCCTGGGCCACCCTGCGGCGGCTTTGCCAGACCATGATCACCATTGCCAGGATAACCACGACACCCGAAGAACTGTACATCATCAGGTACAACTGCTGGTTCACGCCGAAGAGTCGGAAAATGGAGCTGATCCCGGCAAAAACCCCAGCAATACAAATGATTCGAATAATCCATTGATAGAGAAACTTCGCATCCCGGTCCTCCATGGGAAACAGCCGCAACGATGCGGCCTGTGGTGAAAATATGACCCTGGCTCCAAAGGCGAGAACAATAACATAATAGCTGATGATCAGATAGACCGATGTAATGATATAGGCGGGAGTTCCCTCCCGGTAGAACAACACAAATAAAATAAAGGAAGTGACGATGTAAACCCCTACGCCCAGCGCATCCAGCAGCATACGCGATAAAACCCGTCCCAGAAACTGCAACTTGCCCAATCGTACGGCGTTGAGAATATTTTGCCGGATTTCGGTGGTTGTTCGCTGAAACAGCCAGCGCACAACCAGGCCGATAGCAACAATTGCGATCAGACCGGCCACGGTCATGAGCAGATGCATGCCGCCCTTGCCATCCGTCAACTTGACGACGGCCTCATTCCATTGTCCGGTATTTTCTTGCTCCCCGCTGAAAAACCCGCCGGCACGCTTGAGAATCGCCTTGGCGACCCGGGCTGCTCCGTAAAATTGGGCACTGACGTCCTGCCAGGTGCCCTTACCGCCGGCCTGCGCTGTGGCAGTGGCCCGGCTCGCGGATTCCTCTTTCAATTTCAAGGCATAGGCCTGCCGAATCTGCTCATCGGTCATTCCGGCCACGTGCGCATCGACTTCTTCTTGTGCCAGAGACCCTGCTTCCGCACCGGTTTGATCTGTCCCCTGGCTTTGGGCCATTTCCGCAAACGTCGGCATGAAAATAAAAACCGCCAACATCAGTGAAGTAAGACATACAAATGGCTTTCCATAATACCGTCTCATTTTTTTTCCTTTCACAAATTTCTTCCGGGAGCCCACAAGATGATATAAGCAATCCGTTGGCAGGGTTGATCTTCTGCTGACCTTTTTTCAATAACCGGTAATCTGCTGGGTCTACTCCACAGATTGTCAATTTCAATTGGGCGGATTTGCAGAAAAGTATACAAGTTCAAGCAGGCCAGCAAAACACATTAGAAATGTATAACAGGTGATTACAATTTCAACATTTAGTGCTAAAGAAATTACTTCCCTACCTGGTAAGGCGGTTGGTATATTCATGAACAGTCAGCTCATAGGATGGATGATCAAGGCCGGTCGGTGAGTAGAATTCATTGTGGGTATACCGAAAGTTAAGCTGTTTGAGTAGGTGGCGTGAGGTTTTGTTGGCCGGATTGTGGCCGGCGAAAAGCGCTTTTGCTCCCAGCGTGGAGAAGGCGTAAGCGATGACGGCGTCAGCGGCCTCGCGGGCATAGCCTTGCCGCCACTGGTCTGAACGGATGTGAAAGCCGATTTCATAAATGTCCGCGGAGATATCATAAGGCCGCAGACCGCAGCAGCCGACATGCCCGTTGGTCTCCAAACGAAATATCGGCCAGTACTGGACACCGTACTCCTCATCGGTCCTAATTTCTGAAGCCAGGCGTTCGCGAACCTCATCCCGGGACCATTGACCCCGGGCATCAAAAAACTTGGTGACCTCAAAATCACCCCAGAGGTCCATGGCAAGCGCCAAATCATCCTCGCACCAATGTCGGAATCCCAAACGTCTGGACTTTAGAAAATATGGTTCAACGTTGTCCATGGTAAACCCAAACGTTGTAATAATTCTTATTGTAGGGTGGGCTGTGCCCACCAAATAGCGCTGAATCTAACTGTCGAAGGTGGGCTCAGCCCACCCTACAACAAAAACACAGGAATCAACCAAGGGTGAAATCCTGCGATACCATCCAAGTTTCGGTTCATCCCTTTATTTTTAGGGATTGATGTATATTTCCATCATTTATTGCGCAACAACCGAATTAACTCTGATTACCGCAACGCGACCCTATTATCAATTCCTGGAATTTAATATCGGATATCGATCACATTAGAAATCGTATTGACAAACCTACAATATGTATGATTTCTGCTGGTAAAATTTGCGACCTCCTCCAGGGTGGACCAAGGCTGGGTCCTCTGGCCTCGGATTCTTCATTCTGCCTTCAGCAATTCCCCCGTCAGGCAGGGGCTGTTTTCGTCCTTGTCATCCTTAATCAATGAAAACAGGATTCCCAGAGCGCGCGCCGGCAGCGCGACAATTGGAACCGCCAGCTGGCCGGCCAGTATGGCCGCCTCATTGGCCGGAATCTTTTTGACTGCCGGATTGTTGAGCTGTCCGGTGATACGCACCGGTGAGCTGCGTTTGAACAGCCTTCTTTTGGACTTCGGTTCAATGACGATGTCGACGGTTTCCGCAGCCAGGTTGATTGATCCGAATCCCCGCGCCCGCACACCGGGTGTATCCAGGTACATGATTTTAATGGTGCCGACGCCCGCTTCAAAATCCAGCCGGCCGGCCATGCAGTTGAGATCCGTGTAGGTATCTTTAGCCGGCGCGGTAAATAACAGATCAAGGGCGTCCGAAGCGATCATTTCCACGCCGCGCTGAATTCGGCCGTTTTCGATGGCAACGCCGAATTCGCCGGACAGATTGGCGGCCATTTGCTTGATCGAGCTGCCGTGGCTCTGCAAATCCGCCGTCAGGTTCAATTCGCCTTCCAGCAGCACGGGCTGGTGCAGGTAGATCAGAATATCATTGATGCTCATGTCTTCGGCCGCGATTTTTACGCTGGCCTGGGGCTTCGCCGCATTGGCATCGAAAATGGATTCGAAAGTTAATTGCCCCTGCTGATAACTCATGTCGGCGCTGGTAATGCGAAGCCGCCCGTTTTTTAACGCCGCTTCAAGCTTGACTGGACCAAATCCGACGCTTTCCCCGGTAACCTTGTCAGCCCAGATATTCAATGCAAAATCATATGCTTGCAGACTGTCCAACTCAAACGGACTGTCATCGAAAACGGAGATTGGGAGGGGACTGGGTTTCCTACCAGCCGGTTTTTCCGACTGATCCCCCGTCGTAAAGCCGAGATCTTCCAGATGCACCGTCGCTGAGGACAGCCTGACGTCCAGTCCCAGCCGCGCATCGTCGACGGGCTGACGGACATGGGTCTGAAACCCGGTGGTGCCCAGACGAACCAATCCCTCGAAAGTGCGCTGTTCTTTGAGGCCGGAATAGCGTCCATCGACGGTCAGCGGACTTAACTGCGGCAGTGATATTCCAAAGGACGCACCCCAGGCGGCCGGATCCTGAATGCTCGAATTCAACTGCAACTCAATTTCAGGTGAACCGGGACCGGACTTTAAAATTCCGCTGGATGTAAGGCTTAACCCGCTCAGCTCCTCGGTGGATATCTGAAATTTGTCAATCCGGACATGTTCTTCGGCGCCCGCCAGATTGATGCTGCCAAAAAAGGATGGCGTATCGGCCGTTTTTCGCCCAAGGTATCTATCAAACCAGGGTCGTGAATCTGCTTTGAAATCGACTGCCAAATTGATTTTTCCCTTGTGTCCGACATTCTCGAGCGTTCCCTGTATCTGAAATAAGGGCTTATGCTTCGGGCCAGCCCGCAGATCAATGCTTTCAACATTTACTGCGCTGTCCCGGCCACGGACCCGGGCGGTTGCGGTGAGCGGTCCCAAATCGGGCAGGTGCCAATCGCCGACATGGGGCAGGGCCCCAATGCCCGGCGCCTGGGCGGTCAATCCCAGGTCGATATCGCGCACAGGCAGGTCCTTGGCCAGCCCAATATATCCCACTCCACCGGTGGCTCCGATCTGCAGGCCCTCGGGGGAACTCACTTTAACGTGGATATTTTTGGCAACCAGCTTTTCCTGCTCTCCCATTAAGGACAACCGGCCGTCCACTGCCCCAAGGTTCGGGAATTGCATCCCGACTAGCTTAAAAATATTGTGGGTGTCAGTTGCTTTCAGGCTGAGTTCAAGCTCCACCCCGTCGAAATTTGCTTGCTTGTGCTGAATCACGGATGCCACCCGTCCGGTGGCGCCGAGTTGAAAGTTTTTTCCGTCGCCGGCAACGAATTTTATATTATCAACGCCATAAATTCCCCGCCGGTCGATTTCACGCCAGGTGGCACGCACCGGTCCGATGTCCGGCAACTTTAATCCGAAAAGCGCTGCAAGGTCAGAAGACCTGGCCGCCTCCAGTGCTCCGAACGTCTGCACCTCGGCAACCGGTCGATCATCACCCAGCGGAAATTGCCCGACACGACCCTGCCACTTGATCTGGACTTTGTCCGGCCTTCCGGCCAGGACATCGATATTTTCAAAGGCAAGTGTGGCGGTTGTTCCGACCACCAGGCTTTTGGCGCTGACAGGACCCAGAGTCGGGACCAGGTTGGCACCCAGCAACGGCTCACCGGCTGCCATATTGGGTGCTTTTATCTCGAGATCAAACTTTACGTCTCCCAGGAGCTTGCCGTTGGCTTGGGTATCGAAATCGATGCCGCCGGACATGTTGGCTTCCAACCCATTGGCATCCCGTGAATGAAACTCGATATTTCTGATCTGGAATCGATCCGTAGCACCGGTCACCCGGCCGGTGATGGTCACTTCACCGATTTCTTCAATCGGCACCCCGTAGAAGTCTGAAAGTATTTTTGACTCCGCGGCCCGGATTTCGATTTCTAAATCCATGTCCGCCAGCCGATCGTCCTTTCCCAGGGGAATCCATCCGATCCGCCCGCGGGTCTCAACCCCCACCGGACCCGCGCCTCCCCGGATGATCACCAGGTCTTCAAGCGCCAGATGCTCGACTGGTCCGATCAGCCGGGCTTCAGCATTAACCGAACCGATCTCCGGAATCGAATCGGTCAACAGGGGTCTGATGGCAGCCGTGTGAGGCGAATCCAGATGAAATTTGAGGTCCACCTCCCTGACGGCAAGCTCCGCACCGAATTCGCCCAGACGCAGCCAGCCCCCGGCTTCCAGGGTGATCCTTTTGTCGTTGATGGTGCGAGCCGTCATGTCCTCGATGCGGTATCCGTCTGCCACATCGCGGATGGCCCCTTCGAATTTGAATTCTTCCAAAACCTTCCAGCTGTCGGGGAAAATCATATCTAGAAGATCTCGATTGCGACATCGCCCCGCAAGTTGCAGGCGCACACCATTGCCATTGGCCAGGTTGGCAATGGCACCTCCGGCGGAAAATTCAAGGGATGGATCATTGGAAATGGCAATTTTTAGATCAGAGACGCGGGGTGCTGCCAGACTGCCTGAAATCGCGGCCCCGAGATTCAATTGCCCGGGCGACGGAAAATCCACATGAAACAGTTGCAGCAGATTCCTCAGGTCCACTCCATTCGCAGCCACCTGCAGATTTAGACCACGGCCATCTTCATAATCAGCAATCTTCCCGTTGACCTGCAGGATTAAATCGGTAAGATAGAATTTGATCTCCAACGGATACGGCTTACTCCGGTCAAAAATATCCTGCAAGGCACCGAGCCGACCATCAATTTTGAACACCTTGTCGTTGACAGACCCGACCGCCGTCAAAATAACCGGTCCGGCATCCTGCACATCATCTAACCCCAATCGATCCAGCAAAAACTTTATCTTGCCGCCGTCATCTGTCAGCCTTATGTTTTTCAGTGACACGCTTTCAAAAACAGGCAATTCGATATCAGGCGGGCTAAGCATCGAACGGGATTCATCACCAGTTTCATGCCCGGCAATCAGATCTTCAATGACGACATCTTCCATCTCCAGCCGCTTTATCACGAGAGTTCCCAGCAAAAATGATTCCAAATCGATTTGTAAATGGAATTGGCCGATGGATTTCAAATGCGACGGCGGGCCGCCGGGAAGGGCTTGGAATCGAACCTGTTCGGCCGTCAGTGAGGGATTGGTTGACAAGTTAACCGTAAAAGGGCCTTCGAAAATTATACGATATCCGGTAGCACGCGCCACCGCCCAAACGGCCAATTTGCGATAGTCATCATCGTCCAAAACAATCAGTAGGGCGAATACCAATATTAAGCCGAGCATGACGACTGTGCTGAAAAATTTCAGTGAATATTTAATCCACCGCTTGACGAAACTCGTACTCAAGCAAGCTGTCCTTCCGGGAAGAATTTTTTTGCAAGCCTAAAAACAAACTATATGAAAATTTCGATCCATAATAAGATAAACGCGATTTATTTGCAATTAATCAAAATATAACGAGTATCTAAAAACCGGCCCGTTCGAATTATGGGTTGACAACGACTTGAGACGGTTGCATAATGGTTTCATAATGATATCTAAAGGAGATTTTACTATGGCGTCCGTAACCGTAAAAAACATTCCTGATGACTTATATGAGCGTCTCAGGTCTGTTGCGGAGATCAATCGACGCTCCATCAACAGCGAAATTATCGTGTGCATTGAAAAAGCCGTTGTGAGTCATCGAATCGATGTTGACCGTACGCTTGAATATGCGCGCCGGCTCCGTCGAGTGACAGCCGGGCACCAGATCAGTGATGAGAAATTCAGCCAATTTAAAGCCGAAGGTCGCAAATGATTGTCGTTGATACGAATGTAATTGGTTATTTATTCCTATCAAGCGAGCAATCGCTGCTGGCCGAAAGGGCGCTGCAAAAGGACAGTGAGTGGGCGGCACCGATCCTCTGGCGAAGCGAGTTTCGCAGTGTACTGACGCTATATATGCGAAAAAAGCTTATTACGCTGCAGCAGGCGCAAAGCATCATGAATGGTGCGTTGGAATTGCTGCGGGGGCGAGAATATGAAGTTTTGTCCTATGAAGTTCTGCGGCTTGCAACGGAAACCAATTGTTCAGCTTATGATTGCGAGTTCATTGCTGTCGCAAAAGATTTGAATGTTCCATTGGTCACCGTAGATAAACAGCTAATACGTGAATTCCCAACGGTGACCTTGTCGCTGCGGACGTTCTCGCAAGAATCTCAAAACTGACTACCTGACCTCAATCCGCACCCGGTGATAAATCATAAGCATACCGATGAAAGATCCAATAGTCTGACCTCAAGGCTAAAATAAGGAGAAACCAATATGAAAGCTTTTACCTATGACGACATTCTGATGGTGCCGTCTTACAACCACTGGGAATCCCGCAAAGTGGTCGAAACATCCATGCGGTGTAAAACGGGTAAGCTGTCCCTGGATCTACCCATAATGACTTCCAATATGGACACCATTACTGAAACCGACATGGCCAATTTTATCGGATCCAAGGGCGGCATCGGCGTATTGCATCGCTATATGCCCATCGAAGACAATGTCAGGATGTTTCAGGCATGTCAATACCCGGCGTTCGTTTCCATCGGCTGTGCGGAAAAGGATCTCCAGCGGGCTGAAGCTTTGCGGGATGCCGGAGCCGATTTGTTCTGTGTGGATGTGGCCCACGCCCACGCCAAGTATGTCGGACGAACCCTTAAACACATTCGGGAAATGATTGGGGAAAGCGCCTGCATCATGGCCGGCAACGTGGCCACCTATGCCGGGGCCGATTACCTGGCCTCCTGCAGTGCCGATATCATCAAGGTGGGAATCGGCGGCGGATCCGTCTGCACCACACGCATTAAAACAGGCTTTGGCGTTCCCAACCTGACGGCCATCAAGAATTGCTCCCGGGTGGACCGCTCGGTGGTGGCTGACGGCGGCATCCGATATGCCGGGGATATTGTCAAAGCCCTGGCCTTTGGCGCCGACTTTGTCATGGTGGGCAGTATGCTGGCCGGCACCCGGCCGACGCCCGGCCCGGTAATCACCCAGAAAGGAGATGACGGCCGGGAAATCAAAGTAAAAATCTATCGAGGCATGGCCAGCAGTGACGTTCAAGAAGAATACCACGGCGGCATTGCGGAATGGAAAACGGCGGAAGGTGTGGCCACCCAAGTTCCCTACCGGGAAGACGAAAATGAAATCATCGCCGACATCATCGGGGGGCTGCGCTCCGGGTTGACCTATGGCGGCGCGGTAACCATTGAGGAACTGCAGCGCAAGCTGGATTATATCGAAATCACCCCGGCCGGCCGAACGGAAAGCCTGCCCCATAGAACCCTGTAGATAGGTTCCGGGTTCCGGGTTCAAAGTTCAAGGGTTGCAAGTGTCATGTCTTATCTTTGAGGCCAGAGGTTTCTGTCAAATTGTCATATCCGAATAATCCGATTTTATTTCGTATCTGTTTCAGATGGCGGCCGCCTAGAGGTTTAACGACCGTACGAGATTGCCGGCGGTAAACATGTGTATGCGTCCGGCGGCTTGCTCTTTTTCGATATAAGCCTTTTTTTCTGCGGGGGTCATTTCATTGAAATCTCGATCCCGCAAAAGAAGCTGAATATAGAACGGCGTTTCGTATTCCGTCATCGTAAAAACAGAAATGAACTTTTCTTTCTTCAAATTCTGGATAAAAGCGATGGTTTCTTTGGGATTCTGGTTTGCATAGCTTTTCGAATATAAGAAGTGCTCGCTCAATGCTTCTGTTTCCTGGATTTTGCCGATCCATTTCGACTGAATACCTTTATCCCTCAACGCTTTCAATATCTCCAATTTCCGCATTCCCCTTCGCTCCGGGGGCAAGCCGTCTGTTTCGACCAGCATTATTTCCGCCAAAACCATCATCATGCGCGATGTCCAATAGCGGGTCCCCGTTCCTTGTTCTTCGTCCAGGTCGATTAAGATTTTTAATCTGGTTTCCAAATCGCCATTTTGGTAGTCCGCATCGTTAATCAAAACATCTTCGATCAACAAGGATTTATAAAATGACAATGAGAGCACTCCGTTCAGTCTGGTCGCCTCTTCATAAGCTTTCAATCTTGAGGTCGGCAATGATCCGCCGGCGGTGTCCACATGCTCGATAACCAACGCCTTGATCAATGGTCTATTCGCCCCACCCTTGATGCGACGTTCCTTGAAGAGCTGTGAGATGATTTTCAGTTTTTCGAGGGCCGAAGCATTCCTGGCATTCGCAAGAAGGTAGGCATTCAGATCCTGAATGGGTTGATTGTCGGCGGCAATGACGCCGATCGGCAAGCCGAGAACTAAAACAAAAGTCAATATTGAACCTATAAATTTAATTTTCATCTCTGCCCCAATTTTTTTTAATGTTGATTGCTCAGTGTCCTCTCTATCGGCAAAATGCCCACAATTCTTAAATTGGCAGATCGTGGTCGGGCGGTGAATCATTAGCCATATTGTTTTTTGCGGTAAGTCCTTGTATGGTAGGGGGATTCTGGCAGGAACTTTAGTTAATGCGAATTCATTCGGCAACATAAACAATGATTTTCAGCATTATTTGGAGGTGTTAAGCATTAGCTTAAAAAAGCTTACGCTTTTTCATGGATGCGAAACTTGAGAATTCAACGAAAGGAGCATCACATGCCAATAAAACAGGGAAACATCGAATTTTACTGCGGCCCGCATGATCTGGGAGCGCCGGACAATCTGGAAACAGAAATCATAAAATTTATTGACGGCACACGGGCTACGCTGGATATCGCCGTACAGGAACTTGAATCTTACAATATCGCCCGGGCCATTGTCAGAGCCAAACAGCGCGGCGTGCGGATTCGTGTCGTACTCGAGCAGGATTACCTGCGCTCCTATCCGGCATCACCGGAACCCTTTACCATCGATCGATCTAGTTCGTTATATGAAAACCGTGAGATCATGGCGGCTCTGCTGCGCGCCAGTATCGATGTCCGGGCTGATTACAATCCTAATATTTTCCACCAGAAATTCGTAATCCGTGATCTCGAAGCGCCGACCCGAGCACTTCTTACCGGCTCGACCAATTTTACGCCCACAGGTGTGGGAATTAATCCTGACCGCAAGAATTTGAACCATATCGTAATTATCCACAACAAATGGATTGCCAAGGAGTATCAACAGGAGTTCGACGAGATTTGGAACGGCACGTTCGGTACCCGGCGTAAGCGGCACGACGATTCACCCCGCAATTGCCGCATCTCCGGTATTCGTGTTCGCGCAATATTCGGTCCCGATCACACACCCGAGCTGGAAATGATGAAGCAGATTCTCAAAGCACAGCAGCGAGTGGATTTTGCCATCTTTACTTTTTCGGATTCTTCGGGAATCGATGATGCCATGATTGCACGGGCCGAGGGCGGATTGGAGATTCGCGGTGCATTCGATAGAATGCAGGGTAATCAGGCCTGGGCCGCATCGCATAACCTCAAGGATGCCGGGGTCGACATTCATTTCACCACGAGGGGAAACAACCTGGGTAAACTTCACCACAAACTGATGATTATTGACGATCGGGTGATTGTCTGCGGCAGTTTCAATTATACCGGTCCGGCCAACCGGCTCAACGATGAAAACATTCTGGTAATCGGGGATCTCGAAGAGGATAATTCACAAAACGATCTTGCGCAAACGACGCTGGCCAAAGCGGTGCGACGGGAAATCGATCGCATTATCGATACCCATTGCGGCTGAATACGGTGTGTGAATTACAGAGAAAACCATAATTAAGTAGACATAAAAGCTGCCCGGGCTAAACAGCAAATTTGTGCCGTTCAAGAAATGGCCTTCGGTGGTAGAGGCATCCCATAATTTTTTTTAACTGATATGTCATCCCGCGAAGCGGGGGCTTTCGGCGTTAGAGGCACGCCATAATTTTTAAGATTGACCTTTTTGCCCTGGTCGATCATTTCGTCGACCCATTCGATGGCTTTTTCCATTTCTGCAGTATCCGGGGCAGACTCATCGGCCATCGGAAGATAGTAAACTTCAAATCCAGAATCCTGCTGGATCTCATGCAGGTCGCAATACTCACCGCAAAGATTGATAATGGCATCGACGCCATGCCACCTCATCTCGGCCAAATCGTCATGCGAGAACGGCGCATGCCCGGCCGCCAGGTGTTCGGTAATCCAGGTTAGCTCGTATTTTGACATACGCTAGTTATTATTTTGCGCTTAGCGACTTCATATCAACAACGTATTGTCGATGTTACTGCGTACGTTGATAAATTTTAGGTGTCAGTGTTCAGGTGTCAGCGACGCCGATGGCCGCCAGCGTCCAGCCTGAACAAGGATAGAAACAGTGTTCATATACTAACGTAGAACGTAGGGTCGGCCACCGTGCCGACCGGTTTTAGCGGGCACGGTGGCCCGCTCTACGTCACTTATTTTCGTACTCGTCCTCGTGCTCGTGCTCGTCCTCGAAGCTTTTGAGCCTCTCTGTATCGAGGACGAGGACGAGTACGACGACGAGCACGATTAAAAACCCTGTTTTGGGGCTAACATTAGGTGTAGTTCATAAGAGCGCCGCCTCTGGCCGCGATCGTCTGGTCAGATCAAATAGCAGATACTTATGGCCTCGGTTTCAACATCAGCCGTTGTTGGGTTTCGCATTTCAAAATATCATTGGCAAAATGTAGGTTGGATAGAGTGCAACGAAATCCAACAAAGACTGGAGTTGGCTCAACCCAACCTACTAAATGCAAAGAGGTCCGTGATTAAACCTATTTGTTCTTTTGAAGTTTCACACGAGCGCTGTCTCCGGCTAAAGGACAGCCGGTCTGATCAATAAAAGAAACTTCATCCGTATATCGTGCGTTCATGAATCGTGGGAGCGGTTTCCAACCGCGATTACCCGGGTAATCGTGGCCGGCCTGCGACGAGCTCAGCCGAATCGAGGCCACTCCCACAAACCATTAACTTATATCTGAATGAATTGGAATTAGCTGCAGTTTCATAAGAGCGGCGGCCTCTGGCCAAAAAAACGGCCAGTCTGATCAAAGAAAAGAAACTTCTAAAAGCAAATTTTAGATTTTGGAATGCGGATTTTGGATTTAAGGTATTCTGTCCATTGTAAAATGACTGAGCGACACGCGGCGCAAGCGCCTGCGCTGCGCGAGCGATTCCACCATTCGTCAATCGACATTCGGCATTCGTCATTCCAATGTAGTTTCACACGAGCGCTGCCTCTGGCCAAAAAAACGGCCAGTCTGATCAAAGAAAAGAAACTATGCCAGATCAATGCAATATCAATTTCCGATGAGCTCATTTGCCATTTCGTCCTCGTCCTCGTACTCGTCCTCGTCCTCGAAGCTTTTGAGCCGCTTTCAAACCCGAGGACGAGGACGAGCACGAGGACGAGCACGAGGACGAGCACGATTTAAATACCCTGTGTTGGGATTAATAAAAGCGTAGTTTCATAAGAGAGCGGTAAGGTTTCGGATTCAGAAAACCGAGGTGATAGATCCTGACACCTGAACATTGATACCTTCGAATCTCAATGCGTATGGTAACATCGACAAAAAATTGTCGATATGACCTCACTGAGCGTGCATATCAATATCATCTGTTCAATGAACCGACATTACCCTTGAGAACCTGATCAGGCTGGCAAAATGACGAAACATACCCGACACCTTCAACTGACGGCTTTTCATGGCCGCCATTATTTCCCGGCCGGTCCCATCGAAATAATACGGCAGGCCCCACTTTATCTTTTGGTTGCTCAAATTCATGACCGTGGCGGCATCGGCGGCGATAGTCAGCCCGGATTTTCCCTTGATTCCCGGCACAATGGTCAAGGCACCGCTTGAGAATTCAAGCGTCAGCATAATTTCCGCATCGGAAACATCGAGCGCAATGGCAATATCAAGTTTTTGGAAGTCGGTCAGCTTATGGGGATTTTGCTCGATGTTCTGCTCAATCAAATCCTGCAGCATAATCGCCAGGCCGATCCCTTCCGCACCCTCCGTCAAACTAATTTCCATAACCATCCTCATGCAATGGCGAAAAAAGTCCTATAACTGCTAAAAACAGTCCATTGAAATGAGCAACCTTCAGTCATCTGCTTTGACCTTTCAGCATTCAGCTTTAAACTTTGAACTTTCAGCTTTGGCCTTTGAGCTTTGAGCTTATTTGCTTTGAACTTTCAGCTTTGGCCTTTGAGCTTTGAGCTTATTTGCTTTGAGCTTTCAGCTTTGAGCTTATTTGCTTTCAGCTCTGGCCTTTGAGCTTTGAGCTTTCAGCTTTCAGCTTTGAGCTTTGAGCTTATTTACTTTGAGCTACTCAGCCTAAACAGTGGCCTGCGCTTGGCCGTGGATTAGTTTATGTCAACTTATTTGGGCACCGATGTATTCTAGTAGGCCATACGATATATATCCAAAACCGTTTCGGCCTCCATCACCATTTTGGGATTGTAAATGATGGAGCCGTCCGACATTGAAAGTTCGGCGCATTCCCGAAGCTTTTCCTCAGTCACGCCAAAATCTTGCAGATGCTGATCGAGGCCGACGCTTTTGGCGAAGGCCTCCATTTTGTCAGCGGCAGCGGCCGCTCGGGAGAATACATCCGTGCTATTGCCAGCAAGGCCCATGGCATCGGCGATGTCCGCCGTTAGCTCCGGAATTTCATCAAGATTGTAGCGCATCACGTGCGGCAATAAAATACCGTTGGCCAATCCATGGGGAATCCGGCAGAGCGCCCCTAAAGAATGCGCCATGGCGTGAACCAGCCCCACCATGGCATTGGAAAAGGCCCAGCCGGCAAGCAATGCCGCAATCTGCATTTGCCCCCGGGCCACCAGATCGGTAGCATTTTCCACGGCCAGGGGCAGGTATCTGACAATCAGTTTGATGGCATGCAGCGCGGCCGCGTCGGATATGGGGTTGCGGGCCTGGGCCACATAGCTCTCCACGGCATGGGTCATGGCGTCCATCCCGGTCGAGGCCGTGAGATTCGCCGGCAGACTTTCAGTCATGCGCGGGTCGAGAATTGCGACTTTGGGGGTATTGTAATATTCGAAGATGATAATTTTCTGGCCCTGGTCCTCATCCAGCACCACCGCGCCGGAGGTCACTTCCGATCCGGTTCCGGCGGTGGTGGGAACAACGATATGCGGGGTTTGCCACTGGGTAAGCATTTGCATGCCCTGAAAATCTTTCAAGCTGCCGCCTTCTTTCATCACGATACACATTCCCTTGGCCGTGTCGATCACACTGCCGCCGCCTAGGCTGACGATGACATCGGCATCGGCTGCCAGTGCGTGTTCCGCCCCCTGATCGACAATCTCCATGCCGCTGTCCTGGGGCACATCGGCATAGACCCCCGCCAGCAATTCACCCAGTCTGCCTTTCACCTTCTCAACAAGGCCGGTTTCAATGAGCCCCCGGTCCGTAACCAGAAATGCTTTCTCTCCGAGAGCCTTGACCTCCATCGGAAGCTCGGCAACAGCGCCTTCACCGAATACGACCTTGGTTGGGGAAAAATAATTGAAACTCAAATCCGCATCATATTTCATCTTCATCGGCTCCTAAATTTTCTTTCGGTGCTAGTATTATTAGAAATACAACAATTTATCGGCGAACCTTCGAACTGTTTAAAGCAAGGTGAAATGAAAAAGCATAAAACTGCGAAGCAGATAATAATTAATCCGCAGGCTTTAGATACAGCAACCGATTTCGATTTCATAAACAACTTTGGTAAACTCTGAATTTGCGCGTTTAAGGCGGATTAATTAGTCATCCGGAAACTTCGAATCCACCTCCGTCAAACACCGGATCGATTCCTGAACACCTTTCAAATACTTGACCACATAGGGAAGATTGCCTTTGAGCTTGAGCTTGCCCTGCATCATCCCTTTGACGGCATCCAATTCCCGCTTGGCCACCTGCTTCCAACGTACATAAGGGCCGGATATGACAAATTTGGCATTTTCAGCCGTATCCTTATCGACCATCCGAATCCCGTTGACCACGCCGTCTTCAAAATCCAGGTACAGATATCGATCCTCATTGACGTTTGCAGCCGGATCTTTAAACATCACGCATCCGATATCTCCCTGCCAGCCTTTATTATGGACAGCGAAGTCCTTGCTGGCTTTCACTTTATCCTCCCAGTTCTGACACCACTCCTCACTAAACACGTCCAGCTTGGCCATTTTTAACCTCCTTGTTCAATTTCAGAATGCCGAAAAATTTCATATTGCAATTGGAAAGCAATACTAATGTAGCGGCGGGGTTTACAGCGTGTCCAACAACTCGTTTCCCCTCCCTTGACGGGAGGGATTAAGGGGAGGGTGATTAGATAAGACTGTGATTCCATTTTCATTTTATCACCCCCTCCCTAAGCCTCCCCGCTCGGTTGAGCTTGTCGCGGTCCATCAATGGGGAGGGAACTAGTGGAATTTAAGAGGCTATTAGACAGCCTGTTTATCCCCGCCCATGCCGTGAAAATCAGTCCAGGCGGGGATAAACCCCGCCACTACAAACATCTCTTAAACCCCAATCTAATAGTGTCTTTAGGCATAGGGGACGCGTGTGGGTATAAACCTCAGACAGAATCCATTCGTTTCTGCATAAATTCAAGCCCTGTTTTTTTCAGCAACTGCGGGGTTGGAAAACCCTTTTCATCCAGACCACGTATTTGATAGTATTCCCGGCGCATCAAATCTTCGTCCGGCACGCTTCCAGCTGCGGCACCGTCCGCCAGCGGAGTCAACACCTTTTTCGGCAGACGATCGTCTGCAATGGTAACGCCCATGATATTATTCAAGGCTCTTTTCAGAACCCAGGCCCGCTCACCTGCCGCCAGGAAGTCTGCCTGCTTGAATTCATATCCGGTGACGGCATTCAATCCCGCAAGAAAGTTCTCCAGCCCCATGGCCCAGAATACAAAGTGGCAGACGCAGGCCGCATTGGCCATCTGGCCGATATCTTCGCAGATGCTCACCATCTTAGCCTTTCCGCTGCTTTCCGTAGCCGGGTAGTCTTCGGCCAGTCCGATTTCCGGCCAGGCCACCATGCCCTGCTCCACGGCCTGAACCGTGTGCTGCAGGTGGCAGGCTCCCCGGTTGGAATTCATGTAGGCCAGCCCCAGGCCATGAAATGCTCTGGGATCGTGCATCGGAACCTCCAGTCCTTTGACGGTGACGGCAAAATCGATGGCGTTTCCCTCTATATAGTCCGCCATAGCACGGCTGCCCAGGGCTGCCGTTTGCCCGATGCCTTCGCGCCGGGCAATCTTATGGACCATTTCTATCACCGCATCGACATTGCCCCAGTCCAGGTCCAGGCCATCCAGATCGTCCCGGCCTATTAAACCGTCGGCATAGCAGTCCATGATAAACGCCACGGTGGATCCACAGGAAATTGTGTCCAAGCCCAGTCGATTGCACAATTCGTTGAGGTAGGCAATCGCCGCCAAGTTGTCATTCATAATCATGGTGCCGAAACCGGCGCAGGTCTCGTATTCGGGACCCGGGCCTTTTAAAACTCGGTATTTGGCATCATCCACTTCTACTACCGGCTTGCAGCCGATGGGACAGGCGTGGCAAGCCGTCCGACCCTGCAGGAGATTTTCATGGATGGCCGGACCGCCAATGGCGGCCGCCATATCATAGGCTTCACCCTCAGACCAGTTCTTGATCGGGACGTCGCCGGTCAGCATCCCCATGTCCATGGCGGCGGCCGTGCCGAGATCGTGGAATGAAGAACAGATCATGGACGCCCGGGTATCCGCCAGCGCCGCCTGGCGTGCCGCCCGGTAGGCATCTTTCCCGGCAATCGGTACTTTTCCATCACCCCGCGCTACGATCGCCTTGAGGTTTTTGCTGCCCATCACTGCCCCCATGCCGGTGCGTCCCAAGTAGTGGGCCTTGTCATTGGCCACAGCCGCAAACCTAACCATTCGTTCTCCGGCCGGACCGATGGCAAGCACCCGCGCCCTCGGGCGGCCTTCATAAAGCCGCTTTAATCGGTCGATGCAGGCATAGGTGTCCAGACCCCATAGATTGCCGGCGTCAACAATTTCCGCCCGCCCGCTTTCCACCAGCAGATAGGATGGCCGCTCGCTTTTTCCCTGGAATACGATTCCGTCGAATCCGGCTTTTTTCAGCTGGGCTCCAAAAAAGCCGCCGGATGCGGATTCACCCCAGATACCCGTCAATGGGGAGCGGGCACACATGACAAACCGCGAGCTCCCGGGGAAATTGGTGCCGACCAGGGGCCCGGTCATCAGCATCAATGGATTGGCGGCAGAAAGCGGATCCGCCGCAGGGCCTTCGGTATCAACAAACAACCTTGCCGCCAGCGTGCTGCCGCCGATATATTTCCGCCAATCGTCATTTTTAAGTCTGATCTCTTCCTGTATTCCTGAAGACAGATCTATCTGCAGTATTCGATTTTGATTGCCTGCCATTGCCCTCCCCCCGGTTCATCAGTAGTGCTGTCGCAAGAAAATGGTGCCGCCATTGAATCCCAATTGAGCGCGAAATGCCCATCTAGAGGTTATTCGTTATTTGTTAATCGTTATTCCGCCCCGTCGGATTCGTAAATAGAATTTGTAAAAAGTCTGATTTTATATTTCTATCATCAGTGATATATAAAATTAGATTCCATTCCTTTTAAACTATTAACGAATAACCAATAACGAATAGCTTTTGTTCTATCCTCTGTCGTGAAACCGATAGCCCGTCTTCTCCTGCAATTGTAGCATCTCCTCTTTCAATTCTTCCGCCAGAATACTTCCTTCCGGCGTATAGATGAGATTTCTCATTTCTTTGGGATCCGATTTTAAATCAAACAATTCTCTGGGTCGAATGTCATTCTGATATTCGACATACTTATAGCGTTCCGTCCGCACGGCTGTAATTCCCGGTATTGGTATGGGAAACACCGGAAAATGCTCGTAAAGCCATGATTTTCTGCCCGGGGTGTCCGACGACATCAGGATGGGTTTCAGGCTGTCGCCCTGCATGTGAGCAGGGATCTTAACACCGACGATATCCAGCAGGGTGGGGGCCAGGTCGATATTTAAAATCATCTGGGAAGCCCGGCGCCCAGGATCATTAAGTAAGCCCGGAAATCTTACGATAAATGGAATGCGAATGGACTCCTCATATGGCAGCCGCTTGTCATACAGGCCGTGCTCGCCCCAGAGGTGCCCGTTGTCGCCGGCGTAGACAATGATCGTGTCATCGAGGATGTCAAGCGTCTTCAGCTTCTCGATCACCCGCCCGACTTGTTCATCAACCGAGGCGACGGTCTCACAATAGCCGCGATAAAGCATGTTCATCGGAAACAGGGCGCCGACAAAGGGATGCCGGTTGGTCAGGGTGACCCATGTGTCGGATTCCGGGGGCAGTTTCAAGTCAAGGTCTCTATAAATACCCTTCATGTGCGGCGGTGGTCGAAATCCGAAGTGCACTGCCTTGTGGGATAGGTAAAGACAAAAGGGTGTATTACGCTTTTTTTCAATAAATTTAAGCGCAAAGTCCGTCAGGTCCTCTGTGATGTATTTACCCGGTCTTTCGGTTTCGACACCATCGATGATTAAAGGGCAATTGTAGTAAACTCCCTGTCCGCCCTCTTTGGTGAAGGAAATAAAGTGATCCAAACCCCTTAATTTCGGCAGCCCTTTGCCGGGCATGTGCCATTTGCCGATGAAAGCCGTTTCGTATCCGTCTTCTTTCAACAATTCCAGAAAAGTTATATTGCGGTTGTCCCAGGGCGTGTGGTTGGTCACGACGCCGTGTTTGTGCGGATACTGCCCTGTCAGGAAGCTTGCCCGGGATGGGCTGCAGAGCGAAGTGGTCACAAAGGCATTGGTGAACATTATGCCTTCTTCGCCCAAGCGGTCCAGGTTCGGGGTTTGGATGACGGGGTGGCCCATACTGCTCAGGGCATCCCAACGATGATCATCGGTAAGGATAAAGACGATATTCGGATCTTTTTGCTGCGCAAAAAGATCAGCTGGAAAAAAGCTCAAACCAATCGCAAGAATATAGATAATCCATTTCAACATGGGACCACCAGTAGTTTAGAGAAACAGTTTCGCGTATAGATCCATGTACAGGTAATAGTAAGAATGGCCTCCGTTCCAAAGCATCAAGAAGACCGCGGTAAAACTGGTAGCAAGCAACACGGAGTTGCTCAACGCAAAAACTCTGATTGATTTATCGCCGCTCTTTCTTCGGGCAATCAGTCGGCACCAGATTTCTGAGAGCCCCATGCACAAGAGCGCCACCACCGGGCAGCCGAGGATAAAATGATGTAAAAATAAAAATACAAATTCGCCGGTGCTGTAAATGCCCCAGAATCCGGCAAGTACCTTGGCGCACCAAACAACAGGGGTAAGGAGACAGACCAGGATGCGCTCGCCAAACGTCGCCCCTCTGAAAAATGCCAAGGTATTGGCAAAAAGGGCCCCCAGCCAGATACTCAGGAACATAAATACTGCGCTGCAGTTGGAGACGATCAGGTGAAAAAGGCGGTTTTGGATATGGCGGGAGAAATCATAAAGATACGTGGAAATAAGCATGACCGCCAGAACAAATGCGGCCAGCAGGACAACTCTGCGGGTAAAACTTTGGCGTTCCACGCTCCCACCTCCTTTTTTAAATCCCCCTTGATCCTCCTTTTAAATAAGGGGGAGGTCCTTACCCCAGCTTTTGTATAAGGGGGTAGGGGATTTCGTAAAATCAAATCGATAAATTTAAAACTCTTTGACGGGCTTTAACTCCACCTCCGGATAAATCTGCCCGTGGGCCGGGGGCATGGAGTTATACACCCATTCGATGTCAATGATCCCAAGCGCCAGACCCATCGATCTTTTGAATCCCCTGAAGGTCCCCCTGATGAGCACATCCTCCATTCCCATGGTTAAACCGAAGACGGCAACCTGCGTTTCTTTTGGTACTCGATTCAATTCATTCTTGAATGCAACCGGGGAAAACGCCAGCCGCCGGCTGTCGGTCGCCTGGCATTGAATCACCGGCACAATCACCGGGAATCCGTCGTCGCGGACATAGGCAATAAATTTAAGAGAATCAAGCTGATTAAACAGATCTTCGGCAAAGGGTTTTAGAATCCGGTCTTTATAGGCGGTGGCCGCCCCGTTCTTGGCCAGTTTGGTCAGCATGGCGGCCAGGATGATTTTCGGCATGGGCAGGCCCCGGCCCTCGGAAGTCTCGATCAGATCCAGGTAATGAACGGTATTGATGCCAAAATAGGTGTTGTAGCGGAACATGGGAATTTCGTTGTAGCGTTCGTATTCGGTCCCCTCATGTTTAAGGTGGGTCCAGCGGGCTTTACCGCGCCACATTTTTTTATCCATGGTCATAATTAAAAAGGCCACTTGCGGATTTCGCTGTATATATTGTTTGCTCAACCCTTTGCAAAACTGGCCCAAGGTCAGCTGATCGGGTTTGGCCGCCATAATAGAAGTAATCAGGGAAATGTGCGGCAGCCCTTCGGGGTTGACACACGCAACCAGGCCGACCTTTTCGGCCGGCTCTAATGCTTTCATTTCCTGAATACTGAAAGATTTTTTCGTTTTCATTGTCTTCTCATTATTTCACTGCAATAGGTTACCCAGCACAGCTAAAAGCTGAAAGCTCAAGGCTCAAAGGGTAATGAGTTCCGTCAATTTTATTGTTTGGTACCCCTGAGATCATTGGTTTGTACTTTCTTGCCTTTCCCTTTCAGCTTTGAGCTTTGAGCTTTCAGCTTACTTGCTTTCAGCTTTGAGCTATGTTGCTTTGAGCTTCGTTGCTATCAGCTATGGACTATGAGCTACGAGCTAACTTCTTCTAGTCGCGTACTGCCGGTCCAAAGCACGATTTCAGGATCGACACCTGATTGCTTAGCTATGGTTGCCATTTTTTCCATGGTCAGCTCGCTTAGCAGATCCTTGTCCTTGTAGGCCCAGTCCAGATCCAAGCGCAGATACTTATCCCGGCACAGATTATTAAAAGCGCACAACTCCCACCGATCTACCAATCCATCGAGGTTTGTTGAAATAAATTTGCCGATCCCCCTGATATTCTCCTTGGTTGCGGTTGCACCTGGGATTATTGGGGTTCTGATCCAGAGCTCACGCGGCCGGCCATGTGAGTTTACGCGATCCCGCACGAACAGAAGATTATTCAAAATATTAATGTTGGTGCTGCCGGTTAGTTCCTGGTGTTTGCGCGGATCGATTTCTTTTAGGTCAAACAAAACCAGGTCCGAGTACGGCAAAAGTTCATCGAGGGCATCCCTTACACACATACCGCAGGTGTCCAGTGCAGTGTGAAGGCCTGCCTGCTTGAGCTCTCGCAAAAGTTCCCGGCAAAAGGGCAATTGCAGAGTTGGCTCCCCGCCTCCCAGTGTGACGCCGCCTCCTGATTTATCGAAATAAGCACGGTCCTTGAGGACTTCGGCAACCAGGTCATCCACCACCCAACGGCGGCCTAAAAGCTCAAGGGCCGCAGCTGGGCACTCTTCGGCGCAAATGCCGCAGCCGGTGCACAGATCGCGATCTATCAGGTTGCCTTGCCTGCTCAATGACAGCGCCTTTTCCGGGCAAACCGTCTGGCAGGTCTTGCAGCCGATGCATTGATTTTCGATCCAATGGACCTGAGGATAGGCGGAAATACTTTCGGGATTGTGACACCAGCCGCACTTCAGGCTGCAGCCTTTGAAAAAAATGGTGGTTCTGATCCCGGGTCCGTCTTCGGTTGACATGCGCTGGATATCGAGGATCGTGGCCGTCAAGTTTTTTTTGTTACTGTCTGTCATTCTATATGCCCGATCTGAAGCTCAACGCCTATCATAGCTGAAAGCAGGGAAGCTGAAAGCAGGGAAGCTCAAAGCAAATTAGCTCAAAGCAAGGAAGCTCAAAGTTCAAAGCTCAAAGCTGAAAGCAAAAAAAAAGCTCAAAGGTCAAAGCTGAAAGCTCAAAGCAAAAGGTATAATGTCGATTTCATAATTGAAGACCCTTTCTATTTTTTTAACGACTTAATCAGGCCCATAATCATCGCTGCGATTTCTTTGCCACTATTTTCTAAATTTTTGTATTCCGATTCATTGATCCATTTTATTCTTTTGAATATCACAAGCAGGGTCATAGTTTCGTAAAGTGAGCCACGCGCCATATAACAGTATTGAATGAATTCCTTCTTCGAAAAGCGCCCTTTGCCCTCGGCCAAGTTCATTGATACACTTGTAGAATTGGATTCTATTTGCTCCAACAATCGATAGTGTTTTCGATCTGTAGATATTCTTTCAACCGTCTCGATAACCTGAACCGCAAAATCCACCGCCTTATTCCAAACCTCCAGGTCTTCATAACCAAACTTCATATCCCTCTCCTCTCCTCATTCCATCAACTTTTCAGCTTCTTTTTTCTCCCCTTTGAGCTTTGAGCTTTCAGCTTTGAGCTTTGAGCTATCAGCTTTGAGCTTTGAGCTTTGAGCTGTTTTTGCTTTTTTTACCCCAAACGCGCCTATCGTTAGAACCTCCCATGACTGATCCGCTGTATCACTTCATCCTGCAATTCTTTTCCCACTGAGGTGAAATAGGCGTTGTAGCCGGTTATTCTGACCAAAAGGTGACGATAGTCTTGGGGGTGCTTCTGGGCGTCACGCAGGACTTCCGGATCGAGGATATTGATTTGCAGGGCGCTGCCGCCGTTTTCACAATAGCCCCTTAAATAGGCTTTAAATTTATCTTTGTGCTCGGAATCTTTTATAATTGAAGGACTGAAGGTGATGGTGTGGCTGGCGCCGTTGGGCAGGCAATTGAAGTATTCACCCCAGTCGCCGGGTCCGTCGGCGGCCTTGCCGCCCAGTACCTTGCCCACCGAATTGGCATTGGACGTCGGACCCTTGGTATCGGCGCCGTTGGAGGGGCAAATCGCGTTGGACAGAAATTGCCCCTTGGGCCTGCCATCGGCGCTGGCGGCCATGATAAAGCCGTCACCGGCCCAGTAATTCCAGCTAAGCATGCCGGGTCTGAACCGGCGACCGGTGGTTTTTGTTTCGTGTCGCCAGGTCTCGTCACACCAGAGATCCATGACCTTTTTGGCCATGACATCGGCCTCATCGTCATCGCGCCCGTACTTGGGCGCTTTATTTTTTGCAACAGCCTGCAGTAATTCGTGCCCCTGCCAGTTGTCTTGCAAGGCGGTGATGAGCTCAGCCATGGTGCATTTCTTTTTGTCGTAGACGAGGTATTTAATGGCCAGCAGGGAATCTACCGTCGTGGCATAAGTTACGGTCTCCAGGGTGGCCAGGTTGATCTCCGCACCTCCCCGGGTAATGTCCAACCCCTTCTCGGCACAACCTCGGACCAGGCAGGAAAGATACGGTGTCGGAAAATATTTCGCACGGAGGGATTCCGATGCTTCGTAGGTGTCGACACTTTTTTGGATGATATACCGGTTCTGTTGAACATAGGCCTGCCAGAAATCTTCCCAGCTTTTGCATTCGGCCGCATCCCCGGTGTCCGGTCCGTCCTGTGTAACGGGTTCCTCCTTGCCGGTCATGGGATTGAAAAACGGCACCAGATCTTTGCCGCCGGTTAAGGCCAGTTCGACGGCCTTGAGCAAGTTGAGGTTGACATCCACCGTGCCGGAGCGGTCGTTGCCGACCATGGTGTTTTCCAGGCAGCCCACCGGCGCGTAGTCGTGAACATTATTCTCGTTGATGAGGTGACCGAGGCCGGCTTTTTTAGCCTCGCGCATCATACCGGCCATGGAGCGCTCATCGAAATTGAGCAGAAAGGGCGAACCCTGGCTGACGGATATCATACCCGCTACCCGGTCCAGCAATTCATCGGGAGAATTGCGATGCAGCCTTACATTGGGTTTGGGTTCCAGGATCGGACTCATTTCATCAATGACCTCCAGCATGGCATAGGTCAAATCATTGGTCCGGTCGATACCGTTGGCCCCCATACCCGACAGGGTTATCAGTTGACCGAATCCTGACGTGATGCCCTGGTTGCCGTTTCGAATCATGGCATCATAGACCGTGTTGCAATGCATCCAGAAGCATTTTAGGATTTCTTTGCCGAATTCGCGTTCCATTCCTTGGGACAGAGAATGCTCCCAATAGGGCAGCAGATACTGATCAATGCGGCCGAAAGAGGTTCCGGGACCGGGGTAATTTTCGTCGCTCATGATCAGCATGTGATTGATCCACAGGGCCTGCAGGGCTTCCCAGAACGTTTGCGGCGGCTCCCAGGGCACCCGGGCTAATATCCGTCCCATTTGCAAGAGTTCCTGTCGGCGGTCGGGATCGCTGTGATCAGCGGCCAGTTTGAGACATAAATCCGAATATTTGGCGGCCAGGTCCCGCGGCATGGTCGCAGCCGTCATCATGGCCCGCAGCTGGGCGCCCTCGGGTCCATCCTTGGCGGCGCCTCTCAATTGATGGTAGCGGGTTTCCAGATCCGACAGAATCCCCTGCCAGCCGATTTTCAACACGCACTCATGATCGGGAATCAAATGGCCGCTGGTGGCGCCGGCATTTCCGTAGCCGTGGTCATGGAACCACTTCATTTTAGACCGGGCGCCGTTTTTGCCCAGCAGGGCCTTGTCGAATGCCTTCTGCTCCGTTTCGTCCAAACACAAGGATGTCTGGATATTAAACCGTCCACCGGCAATCAAGTCACCCGGTAGAATTTCCTGGGGCATGTAGCGCACCATGACCTCTTTGACAAACCAGGCCCGGCGCTCCACCTGGCGCCAGGTCCAAAAATCCGCGTCAAGATCTACATTTCGGGCTGCCTGGCGATACGACCCCCGCAGGGTTTGGAGCAGGGCATAGGTTTCCGGCACGATGTAAAAATTCATCTCGTTGAATTGAACATCCCAGGCCGTGCCGGTTGACCAGGCCAGAAACTCGTTGTTCCAGGCCCGCTCGGCACCCCGGAAATAGTAATCCCGCAACCACTGGATGCGTGCGGACAGACCCCGGGGTTTCTTGATGGGATGATCATATTGGGGGAGAGTTGCAGTATTCATGGAATTTAAACTCCTTTGTCAATTCGCCTAGCGCATGGGGTTGACGACGCAAAGCCCAATATAGCTCAAAGCTCAGAGCGAAAAAGCTCAAAGCTGAAAGCAATTTGGCTTAAAGCTTAAAGGTCAATGTTTAGAATTGGTTACACTATAAATTGTTATTGAGATCTTTTGAGCAACTGAGTGAGGGCCCATTATTATTCATATGATTTCCATGCCGCTATAATCAAGATCTGATTAATCCGTCTTGCTGGTCAATCCTATCGTCTGTCTTCCACCGTTCAACTTCTTTCATTCCACTTTTAGCCTGCATCTTAAGGCTTTTAGCCTTTCCCTCTCCCCTTTGAGCTTTGAGCTTTCAGCTTTGAGCTTTAAGCTCCTCTGCTCCGAGGACCAACATGCGGGTCATAATTTCCACCGCATTTTTTTCGTTCTTCTGCTCAAAGGCCTTCACTATCTGTTTGTGGTAGGCGAAAACCTCCGGTATCAGGGCCGGATCGCTGAAAAATTGGCCGGCCAGGGTGATGTAGCACGGTTTAAAAGAGTTGAGCAGCAGCGGGTAGATGCTGTTGCCGGATGCCAGGGCCACAAGGTGATGAAAGTTAAAATCCAATTCGCATATTTCTTCAACGCTCAACTGGTCGCTATGTTCCTCTTCGTGGAGCAGGTCGTAAAAAGATTCCAACTGTTCCTGATTTCGATTGTGCGCGGCCAGACGGGCGTTTTCGACCTCGAGCAGCAGGCGCATTTCCAGCAGGCTGGTCAAAAGTTCCGGATCCAGATTACCCTGGTGATAATTTACCAGGGAGGTTAAAAGCGATAAGGAGCCTTTTTTACGATAGTCATTGACAAATGCACCGACTCTGGGAATCAAGGTCACGAGCCCCTTGGATGACAGATCGACCAACCCCTCGTGCACGACCGGACGGCTGACCCCCAGTTGCAGGGCCAGCTCACGTTCGGACGGCAGTTTTTGTCCAACCGGAAAAGTTCCGGAAAGGATCAATTCTTCAAATCGCTTAATAAAGACATCCTTGAGACTTTCGGTGCGAATCGGTTTAAGAAATTCTTGCATTATACCCTCCCTGGTGGCAGCTGGTAATACCAAATGCCACTATACTGAAAACTTATTCAGATGTCAATTTGTAAGTTGCATGAATTTGAAGGCCTGGGAGTTCAGGCAAAAATTTTCTTGCGCGGGCAACCGATACTGAATATAAACATATTACCTGGTTGAACCGACTCGATCCAGGTTTTGCGTAACGATGCAATTATTGCTTTGTTTTGGCATTTTTGCGGGATAAATTTTTAAAATTGCAGATCCGCCTTAGGGGAGGAGCCGGATCTTTATCCATATGGTTCGGATACTATCAAGGAGGGATTGTCATGTATAAAAAACTTATATTCTTGATTTGCATTGCAGGCCTGCTGACACCACTGAGCTCGAGCTGGGGTGAAAACAACAGTTTCAGAAATTCAAAATGGGGCATGACCAAAGAAGAGGTGACCGCTTTGGAGGTTAAGATGGATCCGGTCGAGGTCGATAAAAATACGATCAGGTACAAAACACAAATCCTGGGCAAAAATGTCGAGCTGATATATTTATTCTCTCGAAATAAGCTGGCCGGGGCGGCTTACAAATTAGATGATAATTATTTAAATTCGAACCATTTCTTAAACACCTACCAGCAATTTACCGCAGCCCTGACTCAAAAATACGGCCCGCCGGGAGAAGAAAAGATAAATTGGTTAAACGACCGGTTTAAAAATGTGAATCAAAAACGGGGGTTGGCTCTGAGCCTGGGTCATATGGAGTATTTTGCGAGTTGGGAGACCGCCAGTTCGATTATCAGTACGAGTTTGAAAGAAGAAAACCATGATGTTTTATGCCTGATTGAATACCGGGACAAGAGCTATCCGAATATGCCGATTGTGGCAAATGCGGATGGTTTTGAAAAGGAAGATGTCATCGATCCTTTTTGAGGATTTTTCCTCGCCGACTATTCTCGAGCATGCGGCGGATAAATGCAGCATTTCTCGGTTTGCAATATAGATGAAGAATCAAAATTGATGAATTCGTAAAAAGTCGAATTCATCATGTGTTTGGTGTTTCGTGTTTGGTAATTTGGTAATACACTTAGCAGGTCATATCAAGATGTTATACCACCAAACGCTAAACACCATCTATTTAGACACAATGTAAAACGAACAATCGAAATTCAGCCTTCACCCCCCGGTTGCGGGATGACACATCTATCTTAAAAATTATGGTGTGCCTCTAACGCCGAAAGCCCCCGCTTCGCGGGATGACATATCAGTTAAAAAATATTATGGGATGCCTCTACCACCGTAGGCCATTTCTTGGACAGCACCAATTTGTTTTTTTGCTTGGGCAGCTTTTATGCTTACTTAATTGTGGCTTTCTCCGCATGTGCCGGGACGATATCGAGGAAACGTAAATGGTTAAGGAGATCATCGGAATCGCAATTACGATTCTGCTGCTGGCATATTTTGTTACCCTGTTGTTGCATGTTTCCGCCCATGATGACCAGTATATGTGGGATTTTCGTACCCACCGCGAGGCCGGTAAGATCTTGGCTGCGGGATCCAATCCCTATGATGCCGACAACCTGTTCCCCAAGGCCCGCACCAGGTTTCTTTATACCTATCCGCCGGTAACCCTGTTTTTCTATCGCCTGTTCGCAATACCGGATTACAAAACCGCTTTTCATATTTTTCTGATCGCAAAATTCCTATTGCTGGTGGGCCTGGTGTATTTCTGGCGCAGGGAATTTCTCAAGGAAGACGGCAACAACCTGTTTTTCTTTTTTTGCCTCGTGGCCTTTAACAGCACTGTCTTTCTGGATATGATCGCCGGCAACATCAATCTGGTGCAGCAGGCCTTGCTATGGCTGGGTTTCAGTTTTTATGTCAAAGCCCGTTATAAGCTTTTTTGCCTGTTTACCCTGATCGCCGCCAGTTTCAAGATGACCCCGATTTTCTTTTTAATTTTGATGCTGCTGCCCGACGAGAAAGATAAGTACAAGTATTTTTTTGGCGCCGGGGCAGCGTTTTTGGCTTATCTGCTCATTCAATACCTGGTGGTACCCGACCTGTTTACCGGGTTTATTAAAAACGCGCTGCTTGTTGTGGGTGAACCCGGCGGTGTGGTTCCCTCAACCAACAAACTGATCGCCGGCATATTTGAAGTTATCTCAAAGATTACCGGCCTGAATCTGCCCCAGGCCTTGCAATCGGCAATTTATATCAGCCTTGCGGCCGCGGTTGTATTTTTCTCCTACCAAGCCTGCCGGCGAATAAAACAGGCAGCTTTGGAAAACCGGGCCATGCTCGAAGTGTTTGTGGTGTGCCTGGTCTATGCCTTGATCCACCCGCGTTTTAAAGATTACGCGTATATCCTCCTGTTGGTTCCCAGCTTCTACGTGATCAAAAACAGTCATCAAGCCAAAATTGCCCCGTTCCTTTTCATCCTGTTTATCATGTCCAATCGCATAATGCTGCCCGTCGTATCATCGATATATGACATAGTCTGGGCTTTCTTCCCGTTGATGGTGGCGTATGGCGTATGGGGGATCTATTTGTATGAGATATTTTCTCTGAAAGACGAGAAAGTATTATAACAAACGATGGAAGTGTTTTATGGATACTCTCAACATATATGACAGGTTGATGAAGTTGTGCTATTGGCAAGAAAGATTCAAAATAGGATAGCAGGATATTTTTAAACTTTCATTTACGTATCTGTCGTTTAACGATTTTGCAAACTCAATTTATCTGTAATCCGGTTTTTTCTGCTTTTGGGTAAGACATCCTTTTTTCCATCTCTGCTGTTGAAGTCATGTACGATGGCTATCGAAAGCCGTGTTACGTTAGGCGGAAATATCTGATAGATTTCAGAACTCTATTAATCTTTTACTAAGTGCGGCCGCCACAAGTTGGGGGCGATTGGTAACGTTTAGTTTTCTTTTCATATTTGTGACGTGGAAATCGATCACGCGTTTACTGCAATTCAATATTACCGAAATCTCCCAAGACCCTTTACCCTCCATTATCCAGTATAGTACCTCTTTTTCGCGTGGAGACAAGACAGTGTCACTGACCGGTTGAAAGGTATTAATCCGCTTGTATGCTTCAGTAGCAAAAGGAACAATATACTCCACAATCTTTTCAGTTCTTTTTCTTCCATCTCTGTCTGAGCTACCAAACCAAAAAATATATAAATCCATTTTGGTTATATCGAGTACACCATGGCTCCAGCCATCATTCATACCATATTCCGTGGCCATTACAGTATCTGGGTAGCTTACATAGTTATCGCATTTTAATTTCAGCCAGCTTACGGGCTTCAAGGTTGCTAAATACTCCCAGATAGCCGCATCTGTTTTATGGAATTGGTTTTCAAAGTACATATCTACATAACCAGCAGGTGCACTGATATCTATTATCTTGACTACAGGATTGTCCTCAAACATTGAGTCAATATTCCCCTTGGCATAAAGGACGGTTTCAAATGGGAATAATTTATTGAATTCTTTGACTATAGTCTCCAGACTATTCTGATCTTGGCACTTTAGAGATGCGAAACTTAGGTCAAGTAGGTATGCCATATCCCTTTTTGAAAGATATTGGTATAGATCTCGTCTCATGATTGACCCCTCCATTTCTTTCAAAATATAATTCTCCGATCAGCGGATTGCATCCGGCGGGATACTGATATCATGGTGAAAAAAAATCTGGATATTTAGATTCCGCTGCAGATATTTATTGGAGATTTTTACCTGTCATTAATGACAGGTGACAGCTGTAAAAATTAGTTTTAGAATATTCAATTAGAAAATTATCAGCTATTTCTTGCAAATGAAAAATAAAGATAGCTCCTGTCAAACGATTGGCAGAGCCTGACGCTCCAATCAATGAGTCAGCTAACAGAGGGTAGGGCCACGGTAATTGACCGATAATTTCAGAAAAGAGCTAAAAAAATGTCAAATTTAAAGCTTAACGCTATCATTTCAGGGGTAAAATGGGCCCTTTAAGAAATCTCGCGGTTTGCTATTTATCTGGCTAAATTTCGATCGAATGTATTTTCATTAAAATGCCTTTTTGCGCGTACCATTAAAGCAGCCTTTTTTTAGAAGCTCGATTTTGGCACCAAAATGGACCGGCTAGGCTAAGGTCTAAAACAGTCAATTTTCGGGCTGCTTATCGCCTAATGTCAAGTTCCTACCGTGGCCCGACCCCCTCTGCAGGTCCACGGGTTCTGCGGTTTGCGTTTTTGGTGATAGGCCTGAGAGGGACTCCCGATATGAAGCGGGCTGATCCTGAACTTCATATTGACGCAAATATCAGTTTGGTTAAGCTAAGTCGAGAAAATATCCCGCACGACCAATAAATCTATGATAACCTGTTGAAACTATATGTAATTTTCGACAAATCCGCAAGTAGTGATTTTTTATTCAAAATTTGAGAATATACCGGCAAATCGTTATAACTGCTCTCACCTTTAACAAAGGGAAGGCATATGCATGAACGCTAAAATCTTGCTTCCGGATCTGGAGGTGGGGTTTTTGCTTTTGGATACCCAGTTGAAATCTGCAAAATGTCTTGATTGCAGATAATGGCAAGTTAGGTCATGGTTTCAGTCTTCTAAATTTAAGCCTGGAACCACCAGATATCACAAGAAGTGTCCCGAAGGTATATTCTCAATTTATCTGTAGTTTTAGCATGTGATAAACAACCTATTGCTAACATTTATCATTAAAAAAAGGGAGCCTTATAATGGGAATTAAAAGTAACGACAATAATCCTTTTTTAAAAACAGGTGAGAATAAAGTATTGTCAAATTCTTCTTCAACTGAAAGTGTAAATTTAGAAATAACTATCCCAGATGCTTTAAAAGCAAGTATGAAAAAGACTCATTCCCATATTAAGAAATTCTATAACAATATAAAAGAAGCTGGAAACAATGTAGATAAAATCGATAGTGCTATCAGAGAATATAGAAGAGACTTTGAGATATTTAAACGTTCAAAGAAAAAATTGATAGAGATTACTCCTGTTAACATCCTTAAACATTTAAGTCGGAATGAACGTAATTTGAGGGAACTCAACGAACTATTTAATGTAGCAGAAACAGATAATGATGGACAAACAAAAAAGTTAAAAGAGTTAATTTTAGATCTTCGGAATCAGGATCTTATCGAAACTGAAATGCGTGATTCCGATAGCCCAATCAAAATCACAACTAAATTAAAGAAAATACTTAGTACACTTGGTGTTAAATCGATTGAAGAGCTCGCCTTGCTAAATGATGGAGGCATAGCCACTAAACCAATTTGGGGAAGTCCAAAAAGAGTGGTTGACCCACCAGAAATATATGTATTAATGCCTTTTGAGATGAACTTTGATAAAGTATATGAATCTCTCATAAAAAATGTGGCAGAAAAATTACCCTCAGACCGCTTAGACCCCTTTGCACCCCCAGGACGATCAATTGAGCGTGCGGATGATTCGTTTGTACCAGGTGCTGTGATGTCGAAAGTGTGGAACGGAATCTACCATGCAAGGTTGATAATTGCTGATTGTACTGGTAAAAATACTAACGTGTTCTACGAAATGGCAATTGCACACGCAATCGGTAAACCAACAATGATCATCACACAAAATGAGAGCCATATTCCTTTTGATATAAAACACCTTGGTTATATCCATTACAGTACAGATTCAAAAAAAGATTTGGAATTGCTTGCGGAAAAACTAATAAAAGGAATATTAAAATTAGAAATATTCGATTACGACTAGGAACGTATGAAAAATTTTAACCAATAATGGTTTAAATGGCCGAAAGTAATTTGGTATTGTTGATAGAAGAACACTACATTCTTTATTCTTATTGATAGACCGATATCTCCAACATATACACCGAAAATGGAAGCTCTCTGAGTTTGTGATATCATCAAACGCGTCTGTCGAGGCTTACCGGGCGATATCTGCTATTTACCTTCACCATTAAGTCATTGTAAATTAAACAGATTTCTTAAGCGTATCACATCCTGCCGGCCTATCCATCGAAGGCTGCCTCCGGGATCTCAAATGTTGTTCCATCAACCGCCTTGATGGTCTTCGTCTTTCCCATGGTTCCGGGTAAAAAGACATTGATACAGTACCTGGCCGATTGGAACAGTCTATCATAAAAGGCCGCTTCGTTGTTTTTGATTGGTTTTAAGCGGCGGGACATCGGCATTCATGCTGTCCGCCAGCTTTTCCAGTTGTGGAACCGTCTCAGTAGAACGCCACAAATGCATCCAAGCCATGCACACATCGCCAAACACATCCAAAAACGGTTTGGCATAATTCAAGGTGTACATATAGGCAGCCGAGCCGTAGATAAATCTTCTAAATAACAATAAATAATTTTTAATTATTTATGGAGACCCCTCCTAAACCTTGTAAAAAGGTTGGCCTGTTTGCCGGTTGAGCCCATAGACTCGTCACCCAATATAAAGTCTTGCCTTATTTGAACAGGTTAAACCGGAAACGGGCACACCGGCCAACCTCAAATATCTAGTATAAAAAGCCGATCAGCCACAGTGGTATCACGTTGCCGATACCAATATCGATATCGTCTTTTAGGATATAGGCATTTTCTTTACCGGTTATCTGGTGTTTTCCCTTGCTGGGACCGCCGACTTCGATCAGATATTTGTTGTCGACAAGTAAGTCGCCTTTTTCTGGTATGCGCAGATGGAGACCGGCACTTTTCAATTGATGCTGTGCAAAAGTTTCTCTGATCGTTCCTCTGGGGTCTTCCCGGTTGAGTTCGCCCGTTACGACTCTCAACAGATTGGTATTACCCATGTAAATTTTAGCTGGTTTTCGCGCCAATTTTAAACCGGCCCCTTGAGCCATGACGCCGGCCAACAGGCCTGACTTTTCCAAGTAGTCCAGATAAATATATAGAGACGGTTTCGAAATGCCCAGATCTTTAGATATTTTTTCGAAATTGGGTTTAAATGGCTTTGATGTGGCAACAAGCCAGATAATCCGTTTAAGTATTGGAACATTCATAGACTTCATGCCGGAAATGGACACGATATCTTCGTAAAGAACTTTTTCAATGACGTTACCAAGCTTGGCCGGATATTCTTCTTCACCCTCGGTAAAAAACGGATAAACTCCTTGATCAATATAGTTTTGAAAATTTCTTAGAACTGGGCCTTCAGCCAGTACTTCAGAAGAAAATGCCGTGTGTTCTCTGAGCAGATCTTCAAATTTTATTGAGGGAAATTCTATCTCTTGGGATAGATGAAGGTATTCTCTGAATGATAGTCCCGGTAAGTTGTAAAATATAGCCCGTCTGGACAAATCTGCCTTTCCCAGCTGCAGTGCCAGGGAAGAGCTGCCCGAAAATAAGATCTTTGCTGAGGGGAAGGCATCATAGAGATTTTTGATTTCCTGCGGCCATCCTCCGTATTTATGGATTTCATCGATTGCAATGACTTTGCCGCCCATTTGGAAAAATTGAGTAGCAATTTCATAAAGGCCAAGCGCTTCGACTCGAATATGATCTGCTGAGATATAAAGATGACTGGGAGTGCCTGCTCCCGATTCAGCCAAATACTGAATCAACAGCGTGGTCTTACCGGTTCCCCGCCCTCCGATTAGTCCGATTAATCGATTATCCCAATTAATCTTGTCATACAGAGATATTTTAAATTTGCGAGGTACCTGTTTCAGGAGGCCATCTTGAATGCTTATAAATTGGCTTAAATCGATCATGAAGGTTTTTTGTAAATTACAATTGTCAAAATATTGTTATTTCGTTAATTTAATTTATCGATAATTTTAATAATCGTCAAGTGTATTTTACGTTTTATAATTATGGGACGCAGATCTTCACAGATTTTCACAGATTGGTATGGGTACAATTTAGGGATTCAGGAATTTAGGTATTTAGGTATTGAAGGTAATCGGTCTATATAATCAACCAATCCCTCAATTTCTTAATTCCTTAATTTGACGCAATCTGCGTGCATCTGCGAAAATCTGCGTCCTAAATTTCGTATTTTGAGTTTGCAAATGGTCGGCTGTTTCTCACCGGATCGGTAGAACCCATCCAGTTCCTCCTCCAGCGGTGGGGTGCTTATATCAGACTAAGATGGTGCCCTCATCCTTCGAAATCGACGCTGTTGATTGCGGATCAGCTTTATTTGCATTGTGATAGCCGTTTGATTCCAGCACCGTTTACAATATACTACGCAGAAATTCCCTGGTTCTCGCTTTTTGGGGATTATTGAGCATGGTTTCAGGTGCGCCAATTTCATGAATCACCCCATTGTGAAAAAAGGCGATACGATCGGCCACCTCCCGTGCAAACGGGATCTCATGGGTTACGGCAATCATGGTCATCCCTTCCGCGCTTAGCTTCCTGAGAGTGTCCAGTACTTCGCCTACCAGTTCCGGATCCAACGCAGAAGTTACCTCATCCAGCAGCATATAATCCGGCTGCATTGCAAGCGCACGGGCGATCGCCAGCCGCTGTTGCTGGCCCCCGGATAACTGGGACGGATAAACGTCGATTTTGTCTGTCAACCCGACGTATTCCAGATGCTTTTCCGCCAACCGGCCGGCTTCCTTTTTGGATTTTTTCAGCACCAGGCGCGGTGCCAGGGCAACATTTTCCCGGGCGGTAAGATGTGGAAAAGCATTGTATTGCTGGAAAACGATGCCCAGCTTTTGTCGCAACTGACTTTTGTGGGTTTCCTTGGCATGGACATCAATATCATCGACAATGATTCTGCCTTTTTGAATGGATTCAAGGGCATTGATGCAAAGAAGCAAGGTTGACTTGCCCGAGCCGCTCGCTCCGATGAGGCACAGGACTTCACCCTTGGTGACGGTCAAATCGACGCCTTTGAGCACGGCGTTATCGCCGAACGACTTATGGACATTTTGAATTTCGATCAAATCAGGCCTCCTGAGCCGCATGCCAGCGCATTTCATAGAGATTGCTGAATCTGGTAATTATATGGCAGAGTAAGAAATAAAATGCCCCGGCGCCCAGCAGAACCAGCAGGGGCTGTTGGATTCGGGTGATAATAATTTGCGATGCGCGCAACAATTCCGGCGGTGTCGCACCCAGCACGGCGATGAGCGATGTATCCTTCATCAGTCCCAGCATCAATCCGATCCAGGATGGAAATACGGTGCGGGTACCAATGGGCAAGACGATATAAAAAAACTCATGCCAATAGTTCATTCCCAATCCGCGCGCTGCCATGCAGGTGGTCTTCGGAACAGATTCAATGCCGGCCTTCACAACTTCGGCAACATATCCCGAAATATAGATGGACAGCGTGATCAATCCGGACAAAAAAGGATTTAACGGGTAACCGGCAATGGCCATAAAGCTGTTGAACAGGACAAACTGAATAATGAGCGGTATTGAGCGAATCACATCGATGTAGGCGCCGAAAATATAGTATAAAATACGGCTCGGCGCAGTTCTTACCCACCCGATGCAAAAGCCAAGCATGGTTCCTAGAATACCGGATGCGATGGTCAGAACCAAAGTAATCCCGGCGCCCTGGGCCATGAATATCAAGTCATTGAAGGTGAAATGGGTTACGTATTGATACATCTTTAATTCAGACCTCGTCATTTAGTTTGAAAAAATGTGAATGGATCTAATTCAGGAATTCAGGGATTTAGGAATTTAGGAATTGGAGGAATTCTACCTATTTTAATTTATTGATTTTATCCTTTAATCCCTCAATTCCCCAATTCCTCAATCCCTCAATTTGTCACAAGGAGCCATAGATAGTATCAAAAAAGTTGACTCAATTTAATATTAAGTTACCATATCAGTAATAGATGTCGGCGTATCTATTTCCCCTTAAAATATCTGACTGCTACCAGACCGGCCGCGGTAGAGGCGACTTTGGCAACGACAAAGTAGATTACGGCGGCGGCAAAATAAAACTCGAATGGACGAAAAGTCTGGGATTGCAAAAATGTGGTCATTCCCGTCAATTCCTGCAAACCGATTACCATCCCCATGGAACTGTTGAGCATTGCCAATATGATCTGATTGGTAATTGGTAAAAAGACAACTTTGAGCACCTGGGGAAAAATCACGTATACATACACCTGGAAAGGTGTCAAACCCAACCCCAAGGCCGTCTGGCGCTGTGCAGGATTGATCGCATCGATTCCGCCCCTGAGAATTTCAGTTAGATAACCGGCATTGTTGAAAGTTATAGCGGACAGTACGGATATGTAGGGTGAAAGGTGCAGACCGAAGGTGCCCAACCCGAAATAGGCTATATAAATTTGAAGCAAAGCCGGAGTATTTCGTGCGCAGGCCACCCAAGTTCCGGCCACTGCCCGCAGGGCTTTGTTTTCCGATTTACGAAGTACCGCCAGAAGCATTGCGATCACAATGCCCAATAGGATCGACAAAACCGTGATCTCCAGGGTCAAAAGCCCTGCTTTCAGCAGCTGGGGCCATTGTTTGAGGACGACCCGCCAATGAAAAGTATAGTCAAACATAAGGAAAAGCGAATACCCTCGTGTGAAACTACATTGGAATGTCGAATGTCGAATGTCGATTGACGAATGGTGGATTCGCTTCGCTCAGTCTTTTTAAATAGACCGTTCGACATAAAAGCTCACGACAGGCAGAATACATTATTCGATGTTCGATGTTGGACGTTCGATGTTCGACGTTCATTAGTTTTTTTCTCGATCAGACCGGTTGTCCTTTAACCGGAGGCCTTGCTCGTGTCCAAACCGATAAAGGATGGGGGGCGTCCCCATCCTTTCATTACATTTGACCATGGGTTTAATAACCGTGAACTCCCGGGAATGCCATGTTGGGAGCCGGATAGCCGAACCAGGCTTGGTAAAGTTCGTCGGTTCGCCCGGTCTTCCACTGATGCCAGACGAAAAGGTTTAACCAATTCAGAAGACCTTGCTGCCCACGCTTAACCATAAGACCGGTCCAATCGGCCGGGATTTTGGGAACATTGCTGGCAATTTTAATTTTGCCCTTGCCTGGACCTTTGATGTATTCGCCAAAAATGGCGGTGCTCTCCAATAAAGCATCGACTTTACCCTGCTGCAGGGCTAGGAATTGCTCGGAATTGGACCCGTAGGAAACGTAACTGGTCCCCTTGCTTTCCCATTCTTTAAAATCTTTCAGAAACTCTGCCTCGGCGTAAGTCCCCCGGACCGTGCCGACTTTTTTGCCGATAAGGTCTTCATACTTCGTGATACTTGTGTCATCAGCTTTGACGGCGATGCCGACCTCCCAGATTTGATAGGGTATCGTAAAGGCAACGGATTTGGCTCTCTCGAGCGTATTCGTGGCTGAGGCAACGCCGACATCGACACGACCCGATAATATGGCCGGGATGCGGTCCGGTGCGGTCGTTTCGACGATCACGGGTTCTACCCCCAGCGCCTTGGCCATGTCTTTGCAAAATTCGACATCATAGCCGATGGGTTGGTTTTTGGCATCCCGCATTCCAACCGGTGGAACGTCAAGCATGACACCACATCGCACCTTGCCTTTGGCAATAATATCATCCAATTCGTCGGCTTGAACGGCAGTCACGGTAAACAGTCCGGCTACGATCAAACAAACCATCCACTTCATAAGTTTTCCAATCGCCATTTTTCTATCCTCCTTATTAATGATGAGTGAACCGCAAATAGGATAATGTGGATTATCCCTCCCCCGGACAAATAAGCCATTGAACTATTCTCGAAACCGATATATCAGAACCAATTTGCTTGTCAAATAAAACATAGCCCAAGGAATTTTACGGATCTATAACCCAACCCGGCAAAGCCGGAATTGAAGATTGAAGATTGAAAATTGAATATTTATGGTTCGCCTTCGGCGGATCGATTATATTTTTCACCCATTGTCACAAATCCTGTGCAACCATGCTCTGATTTCAATATTTAGACGCTAAAAGATGGTAATCCATTGTAATGCTATCGATTATTATTAATATCGGAGTGTTGGAGTAGTGGCTGAAGTATTGAGGTCGTCTTAAAATACCCCAATACTCCAGTACTCCAATACTCCAAGATCAATGCATGAAATAACCGCTGCAAACTTAAAATTGCATTTTTATTGGTTATCGTACTGAAATTTTATGATATATCCCTGTCATTTCAACGGTTGCACAGTGGTTTGCCATGGTTTAGGCTAACAGAAAGTCAGGCTGTAATTTTCTCAACAGATCTCACCAGATACGTTAATTTGCGGCTTGCTGAAGATGCGCCCGGGAAGAAAAACGGGATGTTGCCGGTTCCACTCTGAACCGGTCTTGGCATCAAAGTGGATGAAAAAGCTCTCGGCAGGCCGATTCTGTCGGTAAAGTAAATGAAGGGTTGGGCTAAAAAAGGATGAAACAATTACCAAGCATATTCAATGATGTCATTGGCCCCGTGATGCGGGGGCCCTCGAGTTCCCACTGCGCGGCGGCGGCACGGATCGGGCTTCTGGCCCGGGCTTTAATGGACAATAAAATAGAATCGGTTTTGGTGGAATTTGACAGCCGGGGGTCACTGCCGACGACCCACGAATCACAGGGATCCGACATGGGACTACTGGGTGGCCTGCTGGGATTTGAACCCTCCGATAAACGGATGGTTCACTATCAGGAAGAGATCCGTCAAGCCGGTATTCAGGTTCAGTTCCAAACCGGCTCCTATGGGGACGCACATCCCAATACTTACCGGTTGTCCTTGAAAAACTCGAAAGAATGCCACTCCCTGGTAGCCATATCCACCGGCGGCGGCATGATTGAAGTCGTTGAAATAGATGGTCATGAATTATCCCTGCTGGGGGACCTTTACGTGACCTTGATCTACCTTGAACAAGCTGAAAAAACCGTCGTGCAGAAAATAAAGGAAATCTTCGGTCAAAAAGGTGATATCCAGGTTCTGAATGATAAAATTGGAGAAAGCGGATTCATTTGCGTAAAACAGCACGCACCACTGGATAGTCGGCAAATCACGGCCCTTTCCCTGCAAGATGATACCATAGCCGTTAAATCTTTACCGCCGGTTTTGCCCATTATGACACCGGAAACAATTGAGATTCCCTTCGACACCTGTGAGCAGATGCTGACCTACAACCGAAGCAGACAGCTGAATCTGGCAGATTTGACAATCGAATATGAGAGCGCTCGCGGGGGAGTCGGCCGGAACGAGATTCTGGACAAAATGATCGATATTGTCAGAATAATGAAAAATTCGATTCGGTTCGGATTGGCGGGCACCAGCTGGAAAGATAGAATTTTAGGGAGCCAATCAACTATATACAGTGAAAAGCAGAAATCCGGTCATCTGTTGGATATCGGCCTTTTAAATCGGGTCATTCTTTACGTTACGGCCTTAATGGAGACAAAAAGCGCGATGGGAGTTTTCGTTGCCGCGCCGACAGCGGGTTCATGCGGTGGACTGCCCGGTGCGGTCTTTGGAACTGCAGACGCTATGGGATGCGATGATGAACAAATCGCGAAAGCCATGCTGGCCGCCGGCATGATCGGCGTCTTCATTTCGAATTTTTCCACTTTTGCAGCAGAAGTAGCCGGGTGCCAGGCTGAGTGTGGGGCCGGATCGGGCATGGCGGCGGCCGCGCTGGCAACGCTCATGGGAGCAGAGGCCGAAGTTGCGATTGCAGGTGCTTCTATGGCTTTACAAAACAGCCTCGGCATGATTTGTGATCCCGTCGCAAATAGAGTTGAAGTACCCTGTCTGGGTAAAAACGTAATGGCGGCGAGTAATGCCGTTGCTTGCGCGAATATGGCCCTGGCCGGCTACGACCCGGTAATTCCTTTGGATGAGGTTATTCGCACAATGGACGAAGTCGGCAAAAGCATTCCTTCCAAACTCAGATGTACCGGGCTGGGCGGATTATCGATAACGCCGACATCGAAAAAAATTAAAGAAAAACTTGCGGGAAATTAGCGGCCACCAGCAGAGCTGGTAGTTTGAGGTATGCTCCTCGAAGGGGCCTGGGCCATGCTCCGCTGATGGCGGCTGATTTATAATTGATAACTGCAGGAAAATTCGCATAACCGGCTTGTTGGGTTTCGCCCCTGCAAATAAATTGTGACGAACATCTGGTTTTCGTAGGTTGGGTTGAGGCACGAAACCCAACATTTCAAATCGGGCTCTACCCAACCTACCTAAATCTGAAATCGTCGTTCAGAAGCTAATTATGCATGTCTTTATTTTCCGGGCCAAACCGGCAACGGACAAACCGGCTAAACCTTGAATTACTGAGCAGCTGCCCAGATTGCTCGATCATGATATTCGCTTTTTACAACCATGAAAATTTAGCTATCTTCTTTTCCACTTCGCCGGCCGCTTCTCCATCATGGCCGTGATGCCCTCCTGAAAGTCTTCGGTCTGCAGCAGGATGCTGTTGTGATTGGCCTCCATATCCTGCTGGGTCATCAGGTCAATCCCATCGCCGCGCCTGATGATTTTTTTGACGGCGCCTGCCGCCAGGGGTGCGGTTGCAGCGATATCCTGCACCATTCTTTCGGCCGCTTCGATTAAGTCTTCGGTAGCGTAGTGGTAGTTGATCAGGCCCCAATCGAGCGCCTGTTGGGCGTTGTAGTCCCTTCCGGTCATCAGGATTTCCATGGCCCGGGCCGGCCCCAGCAGCCTTGAGAGTCGCGATGTTCCGCCCACATCGGCGATGACTCCCAATTTAAGCTCCGGCATACTCCAGATGCAATCCGTGCTCATCAATCGGATGTCGCAGGCCAAGGCCAGTTCGATGGCCAGGCCCAGGGCCCGGCCGTGCATGGCGCATATGATCGGCACCTCCACTGCTTCCAGGCGATTCAAATATTGCTGAAATCGATAAATCAATGCCCGCAGACCGGCAGCGCCCGTACCGGCATCCCCCAGGCAGGCACCCACTTCCGCTCCCAGGGAGTTGAAGTCGACACCGGCTGAAAATACTTTTCCTTCCCCTTTAAGGATGATGGCCCGGACTTCAGGATCGGATCCCTGACTTTCCACCATTTCGCAAAGTCCGGTCAACATTTCAACCGTAAGCGCATTGCGCTTATCAGGTCGGTTGAGGGTGATGAAGCAAGTGTTGCCTTTTTTGTCGCAGGATAGATAATTTTCGGTCATTGGAGCCTCGCTAGAAAAAAGGGTATAAGGTATGAGGTAGAAGATAGAAGGTGTAAGGTAGAAGGTAGAAGGTGGAGGGTAACGGGTAAAAGGTAGAAGAAATCCATTGGCCTTCCACCTTTTACCTTCCACCCGAACCCTTTCACCCTAAATCCTATATTTCGTATCCGATGCCGTCTACCTTCTGCTTCGAGCTTTCAGCAATTTAGCCTTCCACCTTCCACCTTATACCTTATACCTTTATTTATTATCCTTTCACCTTTATCCTAAATAATTATTTCAAGATCGCTAATCGGAAATGCCATACACGCGTGCACATAGCCAAACTGCTTGTCGGATTTTCTGACCGGCACGCCTGACGGCTGGTAGACTTTACCGGACAGGATTTTGACCCGGCACATGCTGCATTCGCCGGAGCGACACAACGAGGGCACCACAATATCATTTTTCTCCAGGGCCCACAGCAGCGTCTCACCCGCCTGGGCGCTGATCCGCTTTCTGTTTTTAACAGAAACGGAAACGGTATCTTTCGGATTTACATCGTCCGGCCAGCCGGGATATTGCCAGATATTGGGAGGCGCACCGTACATTTCCTGTTTGATTTTGCGTCTGGGCACCCCCAGATCCTCCACCTGGGGCAGGCAAAAATCATAGAGGCCCTGGGGGCCGCAGATAAAAAAAGATTTGTCGTCAATATTTTCCAACACTTCCCCCAGAACATTACGGGTGATGAATCCACAGGCACCCTGGTAGTCCGCGGCCGGCTTTTCAATGACCGGTATGAAATGTATATTTTCAAACCGCTGGGCCAGGCGGGTAATCTCAGCGTCAAATATGACGTCATCACTCGTGCGGCTGCCGTAGAACAGGTAAACGTCGCGATCCAACCCGCATTCCGTGATTTCGCGGATCATGCTCATAAACGGCGTGATCCCGCTGCCGCCGGCGATACACACCATGGTTCGTTGGTGGATCAGCGGGTTAAAATAGAAATTGCCGGCCGGCCCTGAACTGCTCAGTGTATCACCGCGCTTGGTCTCATCGAGCAGATAGTTGGAGACCAGCCCATTTTCGACCCGACGGATGGTGATATCATAATAGCCGACTTGATTGGGCTGCGAAGATATACTGTAGGGGCGGCTTGTGCGAATGCCGCCGACTTCCAGAAAAAGCGCAATGTATTGACCGGCCAGAAAAGGCGGCAGGTAATTATCTTTAGCCACCAGGCGCAGGGTTTTGGTGGAAGCCGTCTCTTCAATGATATCCGAAACCATTAGCTCCAAGCGTGTGGGATGCAACTGGCGGATGTATTCCTCAGCCGCAATCACGGCCGCGGAAGCCGTGCCGCCCAGTTTACGGCTCACCTTGATTTCGTCGGCAATTTCCCGGTATCCGTCAAACTCCTGCCAGATTCCTTTCCTCATAATGATCTCCTGGATCATGTCAGTTGTTTGTTGTCAGTTGTTCGTTGTGTTTTGTTTAGGACCTTGTAATCGTATCCGCAGTCGAAGTACGATTTCTGGTAGGTTGGGTTGAGCCCTAATGGTAAATGTTGGGTTTCGTTCCTCTACCCAACCTACGACAACCAGGTGTTTTATAAATTGACAATTTTGAGGCGAAACCCAACAAAACAGTTGCTATTATCTTCCTTCAAACCTTGCTGCAACAGACAACAGACAACTGACAACAAACCACAAACATTGAGCCGTGATGTTCAAAACACTCTATTTCGTCTCGCGGCGTCTGATAATTGACTTTGCTGCAGCCACACCCGATCGCAGGGTCGGCTCAAACCCATTGTCGCCGGCCCAGCCACCCGCGAAACAGAGTCCGTTGATGGGCGAGTAGCGGCCCGGCTGAAAGAAAAGAGCATCCTTGGTCAGCATTTCATACCCGTATATGGCACCCAGCGGATGGCCCAAGTAGCGCATATGGGTCAGCGGGGTACCCACTTCAACTTCTTCAATATGATTTTTGGCCTCCGGGTATATTTCATATATCCGCTGGAGCATGGCGTCGGCACAGCGGAATTTTATATCATGATACCGGCGCGGGGGGATTCGCAGCCACGGTTCACCGTATTTCAAGGTCACCACATTCGCCTGGCAGGTGCCGGGAGGCGAAAATTCGGGATCCGTGACATCATAGCAGCTCAGAACCATCAACTCGTCTTTAATTTCGAGCCGGTTCATGCTGTCTAACAGGCTGTCAGAAATATCGGTGGATTTCATTAAAAAATTGGTGGACTCGGTAATGCCGAGCCGCTGCGGCTCGCAATCAAACCCGATAAACAGGGTAAATGCCGAGGTGCTCAGGTTGCGGCTTTTCATTTCCACCGACACATCCGGCGGAATGTGTTCCGGGTCCATCAAGTGATTGTAAGTTGCAATCGGTGAGATATTGGAAACAACATTTTCAGCGGCCACCTCATCGCCTTCATCGGTTATCACGCCTTTTACTTGTCCGTTGTCAACCACGATTCGTTTGACGCCGCAATTAAAGCGGGCGGTTCCGCCATTGGCGGTAAACTTGTTTAAGATGGCATTGGATATGGCCTGGGAGCCGCCCTTGACATGATACGGTTTAAATTCCATGTACTGGAACAAAATCATCGCCAGGTAGGCAAATGCCAGTCGGGTCGGCGGCACGCCGATATAGCCCCAGTAAACCGCCAGAACCGCTTTCAACAGAGGATCGGAAAAATATTCGTCCAGGATGTCCTTGGAATTGCGCAGGGCATATTGATAGAGATCGGGATATTTTTCACGCGACGGCTCGGGATCTCTGAAAATGAAGGCCCCGATCATGTCATTGGCATACCTGGCTAATAAATCAAAGTACTTCTGGATGGCCTTTGTCTCATGGGGGAATTTTTCTTTGAGCACCGCGATAGTGTCTTCCCGGTTCGTTTTGAGGGTGATCCGAAATCCATCGGCGGTGGCGACATGGTAGAGATCTGATATCTCGACAAACTCCAGATCTTCCATGACCCCCAGCTTATCCAGCTGCAGCCGCAGCAGACCGGGCTTTTCGGGCGTGCCCAACCCACTGAGCTGGTGCAGCGCCACTTCAAATTCAAACCGTCCCCGGCAGAAGCTCGTGGCCGCCCCGCCGGGAATATTGTGCCGCTCCAACAGTAAAACATTCAACCCTTCCTGTTGCAGTTTGGCTGCCGCCGTCAGCCCGCCATTGCCGGCACCGATCACGACCGCGTCGTATTTGTCCATTCGGCCACCCCTATCGTCTATAAAAATATTAGTGCTGATTGAAAGGGCTATATAATGCTATGTAACGGGTGCAAGGTATAGGGTTTAAGGTATAAGGTCAAAGGATAGGACCGACATCAATGGCGTTTGTCTCCAGCTCAAAGTCATGCCCCATGCGAAGCGGATCAGTGTTCCCTGACACATTTTCTGTATCCCTGCAATCCGCAATCGAAGTTTCTGTTTTCTGAACTCTGACCTCTGACTTCTGACCTCTGTCTTCTGACCTCTGACCTCTGACCTCTGTCCTCTATCACAAGCCCATAAACTTAGCTGCAATTCCCTTCATAATCTCGTTGGTGCCGGCAAAAATCGTCATGATTTTGGCATCGCGCCAGGCCCTGACGATGGGGCATTTCTCCGACATGGCAAAATCGCCGCACAAATCCAGGGCACGGTTGGCGACCCGATTCAGCATGTCGGTCGTCCAGTACTTGGCCATGGAGGTTTCCGCAACGATTTCCTTTTTTTCCATATGATCGGCAGTCAGCTTTTCGACAAAGGTCCGGCCCAGCCTGACGTCCGTGGTCATCTCCACCAGTGCAAACTTCACGGCCTGGGATTTGGCAAGGGGCTTGCCGGAAACAGCTGTCTGCTTGCAGTAGTCCGAGATCCACTCCAGGATGCGCTCGGCGCCGGTGACAGCCATGATGGCGCACATCAGCCGCTCCTGCTGCAGCTTGTCCATCAGCATCATAAAGCCCATCCCCTTCTCACCAAGCCGGTTTGTTTTGGGGATGCGGCATTTGGAAAAAAACAGCTCGGCCGTATCCTGACTCCACATTCCCATTTTTTCCAGATGACGGCCGGTTGAAAAACCGGGCGTTTCCGTTTCAACCACATATAGAGAAAGCGCCTCATGGGGATTTTCGACGGCCGGATCTTTGGCGGCAACCACGACCAGATCCGCGTTTAAGCCATTGGAAATAAACGTCTTGGAGCCGTCGATAACGACCTCGTCGTCTTCCTCCACGGCGGCCGTGGTCATTGCGGCAAGGTCGCTGCCCGCTCCGGGCTCCGTCATGGCGACCGCCGTGACGAAATCGCCGCTGACACAGCCGGGCAGATATTTTCGTTTGAGCGCTTCCGATCCAAATGAGCTGATGTAGGGGACGACGATATCGCTGTGCAGGGGAGTCGCCAGCCCCGTGATCCAGGTTTTCGTCATCTCTTCAGCTACGATCAGGGAATACAGAAAATCGCCTCCCAGCCCGTCGTATTCCGGCGCAACGTCGGTGCACAGAAATCCGCCCCGCCCCATTTTCCGCCAGACACTCTTGGGCACGATCTTATCTGCTTCCCACTGTTCGCCGAAAGGTGTTACCTCCTCGGCCAGAAATACTTTCAAACGTTCGCGAAAGGCGTTATGCTCCTGGGTAAAATTGAGAATTTCCATAATAATTATCCACGTTGTAGATTATAAAGGGGCAATAAAACTTAAAGCTAATCCGCATAACGAGCGCTACGCTGAATAGGAGCGTTTCACTTGAGGAGCGCTTCGCTGGAGGAGCGTTTCACTTGAGGAGCGCTTCGCTGAAAGGAGCGCTTCGCTTGAAACTTCTTTTCAGCGTTGAGCTTCTTAGCCCAAAAGGCCGCAGGGCTGCTCCTCAAGGCCGAAGGCCGCTCATCGAGGCCGCAGGCCGCTCCTCCCGGCCGCAGGCCGCTCAATTTTTATCCTTCGTATCTTCCTACAATCGATATACTGCAGACATTCATGGCCGGAAAACCGCCCAGGTTGTGGGTCAATCCGAACTGGGGATCCTCGATCTGACGCTCGCCGGCCTGCCCGTAAAATTGAAGGTACATTTCATAGAGCATTCTCAGGCCTGAAGCGCCGATGGGATGGCCGAAGCATTTCAGCCCTCCGTCAACCTGGCAAGGCGTTTCGCCGTCCCGGTCGAACATGCCGTCCATGACATCCTTATAGGCCTGTCCCCGCTCGGAAATGTGCAGGTCTTCCATGGTGACCAGTTCCGTGATGGAGAAGCAGTCGTGTACCTCCATCATGTCGATCTGCTCCTTGGGATTGGTGATCCCGGCTTCGTTATATGCCTTTGTACTGCACTGGCTTGTGGTGACGAAATGGTCCCCATCCCAGTCGTTGTAGCCCATCTCTTCCCCGCTGCTCAGGGCCAGCTGCAGTGCCTTGACGCTGATGAAGTCCTTTTTGCCGAGTTCTTTGGCTTTTTCGGGTGTCGCCACGATGGCGCAGGCCGCGCCGTCACTGACGCCGCAGCAGTCAAACAGCCCCAGGGGATGGGCGATGATGGGCGCTGCCATGACCTGGTCTTCGGTCACGGCCTTGCGCAGATGGGCCTTGGGATTCAGGACACCGTTGGCGTGGCTTTTGGCCGACACGTGGGCCATGGCGCGTTTGATATCCTGGTCCGGAATTTTATACTTGGCCGCATAGGCGCTGGCCAATTGGGCGAAGGCGCCGGGCGCGGTCATATTGGGAAACCACTGCCAGCTCAGGCTGCCCGAATCAGATCCCGTAAAACTGGGCAGGCCGCCGTAGCCGGTGTCTTTGAGCTTTTCGACCCCCATGGCCAGGGCAATATCATAGGCGCCGGATGCAACGGCATAGCAGGCGCCGCGAAAAGCTTCCGTGCCGGTGGCACAAAAATTCTCGACCCGGGTGACCGGAATATTCGGCAACCGCAGGGTCAATGACAGCGGCAGAGCACTGCGCCCCACGTTAATGCTTTCAAAGCAGGTTCCTAGCCAGGCGGCCCCGATGTCGTTCTTTTCGATGCCGGCATCTTCGATGCACTCTTTGAATGCTTCTACCATTAATTCCTCGGCACCCATGTCCCAGCGCTCGCCAAAGCGGGTGCATCCCATCCCGATGATTGCAACTTTATCTTTGATTCCAGTAGCCATAATTTTTCCTCCGGAAAATTAATCCGCCCTGTTAAACAGGATGTTCAGGTTTATGAACTAAGAATATATATCGAATATTTACTCGTAAATAATCTGCGGCGGATTAATTAATTTATGCTTCGCATTTATTACCACATATACTCTCTTTGATATATCTCAGATAACACGACATTTTACTGAAGTGATGAGCATCACCAATTAATGGCAATTCTTGAACCCAGAACCCAGAACCCTGAACCTTGAACCTCCAAACCTCTTCACTAACCTATCTTAAACAGCTTCTCCAGCAATTGACTCTTCATTACATCCCCATCGATTTTCAGCTTGCCGGAAGTGAACGCCTGCATGGCCGGCAGTTTGCCGCCCATCATGGCCAGAAAGTCGGCGGACCCCATTTTGATGTTACAGGCCGGCTTCTCGTGGGCGCCTGGTTCAATGCTGCAGGCACCGTCTTTGATCACACAGTACCACTCACCCCCGCCTTCGCCGGATATGCTGAACTGGAACACGACATCAATGCCGGCGGCAGCATCAGCCTTGAAACCCGCGGTCATACCGTCAAAAACGGCCTGAACACTGCCGCCGCCTTTTGCAAACAGATCTTCGGCCTCCGCAGCTTCGGCAGGCGGCATGATCAGTGCCATAATGCCGGCATTGGCATCTTCCATCTCCCGGGCGCCCTCCAGGGAATCGATCGTTTTCCAGGTGGCGTGTATCTGTTCGGGGGTAGGCGGGTTTTCGAGATCGCCCAACTGGGTGGCCGGTCCTGTGAAGACCGCCGCCTGGTTAAAATAGCCCATGCCGCTGTTGAAAATACCCCCGGTTTCTTCACAGGTTTCACTGCAAAGCGCCAAAACCATGGGCACCACGAATTCCGGTTTTGATTTTTTAAATAGATCCGGCGGCATAACATCTTCAGTCAGCCGTGAGGCGGCAATGGGAGCGATGGTATTAACCTTGATGTTATACTTTCTGCCTTCCAGCTTCAAGGTGTTCATTAATCCAACCAGCGCCATTTTAGCGGCCGAGTAATTCGTCTGGCCGAAATTGCCATACAGGCCGGCGGCCGATGTCGTCATGACAATGCGGCCGTAACCGTTTTCCTTCATCACCGCCATGGCCGGCCGGGTGACATGATAGGCGCCGTTCAGATGAACGTCCATCACGGCCTGCCAATTTTCAGGCTCCATCTTCAAAAAGCTCTTGTCCCGCAAAATGCCGGCGTTGTTGATCAGGATATCCAGGCGGCCGAAGGCATCCAGGGCCGTTTGAACAATTCCCTCGCCGCCTTCCGGTGAAGCAACGTTGTCGTAGTTGGCAACGGCGACGCCGCCCAGCTGTTTGATTTCTTCAACTACCTGGTCGGCCGGGGCCGAAGAGCCGTCACCGCTGCCGTCACGGGCGCCGCCCAGATCGTTAACCACAACCTTGCCACCGCGTTTGGCCAATTCAAGCGCATAGGCCCGACCCAGTCCGGCGCCGGCGCCGGTGACAATGGCGACACGGTCATCAAAGCGCAGGATGTCCGCCGCATCGGCCGCCCCCGGCACGGGAACGGCTTTCCAGAAGTAATTGACGAATCCGCGCTCCTTGTCAAAGCTTTTGCATTTAAATTCCATACTGACGGGTAGTCCGACTTTGATATCATCCAACTCGCAGTCGGTAAAATCGGCCACCAGCCGCCCGCCGCCCTCAAACTGCACCATGCCGTAGATTGCCGGCGGGTCCACCGACACCGCCAGCAAATCACCGGTGTAGGTCTTCACCGTCGCCGGGACATCGGCGAACTCGTAATCATCCTGGCTATAGAAGGCCCCGCACGCGGGGTTGACGCAAACGTCCGCTTTCGGAAACTGTGGTGTGTCGCATTCGCGGCATTTGCCCCCGATCAGTCCCAGGATCATTTTATTTTTGCGCCACAGGACCGTGGTGGCCGTCTGGGTCGGCGCCTCGGCCCGGATTCCCATTTCGGTTTTGATCAAGTCCCTGAACTTGAGCCATTTGTGATAGTTGTCCACGGATTTCTTATTGGCCAGTGAACCGGCAACCCCCTGGCGTTCGGGCAGTTTGGCAATATTATCAGTGACCTCGAAGTAGAGCGCATTGGCGCCCTGGCCGAACCCGCACATCAATATGCGGTCACCGGGCTTGGCCTGTTCCAGCGCTGAGATAAACATCATAAACGAGTGGGCCGCACCGGTCTCGCCGCAGACCTCGTGCATATTGTCCACCAGCTTTTCAGGACCGGCCCCGAGTTGTTTGGCGATTTTGCGATGATCTCCTTTGAAAAAGCAAGGATACACCAAGGTATCGACATCATCCATGGTGATGCCCAGCTTGTCAAATAGGCCGTTGACCGCCTGGGGGATGAAGGTTCCATAGCCCGCATCCCGGGTCCAGCGTTCTTCCCAGACGTAATCGTATTTCTTGTCGGCTCCCCGGTAGTGGTCGACAAAATCGGCGGACAGGGAGTAGGAGCCCTTGTACTCGGCGATCACATCGGTATCTCCCACCAGCAGGGAGGCCGCCCCATCGCCAAACCACATTTCATAAAAATAAGCGGTTTTGGTCTCGCGCCGGTCGCTGGCCGCCACCAGGATATTATTTCTCTCACCCCCCGCCACGGAATCAAAGGCGGTAATCAGCGCCGTGGTCGCAGCTTTCTGGGAAGCCGTGTAATCGGCCGTGATAAAATCATCTTTGAGGTTGAGCGCCGCCGACACGATGCCGGCATTTTGCCGGTCGGCAAAAGGCAATGTGGTCGAGGCCAGGTACAGGGCGTCAAGGCTTTCTCTATCCATGCCGCGCAGACAATCCCGGGAGGCTGCCACCGCCATGGTGATAGAATCTTCATCCCAGTTGCACATGGACCGTTCGCCCTGGGCTACCATCATAATCGCCGGTGCAAACCAGCCCATGGCTTGAAAAATAGACATCCGGTCCAGTCTCAACCGCGGGATGTATGCGCCGTAGGAAGTAATGCCGATCATTTTTTTGTCTCCTATTTTACTGGTCTATTCGATTGATACCATAATGACTTATTTTCTTCCGTTGAACAAACCTGAAAATCCGAATTATATTACTAATAAATTCTCTTAACTTGCTATGGTAACTTCTGCTATGTATGAAATCTGAATAACTTCTCAATAAGTTGCGATTTCATGATATCGCCCTCGATTTTGAGCTTGCCCGAGGTGTAGGCCTGCATGGCCGGCAGCTTGCCGTTCATCAAATCGAGAAAATCCGAATCACTCATTTTCAGGGTGCAGCCCGGTTTCTCATGGGTGCCGGCATCCACCCGGCAACTTCCGTCTTGGATGGCACTGAACCAATCACCGCCGCCATCGCCGGATATATGGTATTGAAAAACAATGTCCACCCCGGCGGCAGCCTCGGCCACAAAGGCCTGGGGCATGGCATCGAATACGTCGGCCACGGCGGCAAATCCCTGGCCGGTCTCCGCCGCACCCTCGACCGGTCGCGTGGAGGCGGTCAGCAGATCGCCGACCTGCTCGGTGACGCTTTGATATTCTCTGGCATCTTTGAGGGAAGATATTTTACCCCATTGCGTTATGATCTGCTCCGGCGTCGGAATCTCCCCGCTGTCCCCGACCACCGCACCGGCGCCGGTCAGGATTGCCGCTCGGTTGACGAATCCCATGCCGACATTGTAAATATTACCGCTGACCGGACACTGCTCCGAAGCCAGGTAAACCGCCATCGGCGCTACCAACTCCGGTTTCAATTTGTCCAGAAAATCAGGTGGCAGAATGTCTTCGGTCAGTCGTGAAGCCGCCACCGGGGCGATGGTGTTGACCCGAATATTGTATTTTTCGCCCTCCAGCTTCAGGGTGTTCATTAATCCCACCAGGCCCATCTTGGCCGCCGTGTAGTTGGTCTGGCCAAAATTACCGTAAAGACCGGCAGCCGAGGTGGTCATCAGGATACGACCGTAGCCCTTTTCCTTCATGGCGGCAAAGGCCGGGCGCGATACGTTGTAGGCGCCGTTCAGATGCACATCCAGGACGATGCGCCAGTTCTGCGGCTCCATTTTCAAAAAGCTCTTGTCGCGCAGGATCCCGGCGTTGTTGATCAGGATGTCGACGGTCCCGAATGCGTCCAGGGCGGTTTGGACGATGTTTTCGCCGCCTTCGACGGTCGCCACGCTGTCGTAGTTGGCCACGGCCTCACCGCCCAGGGCCTTGATCTCATCGACCACCTCATCCGCCGGTCCCCGGGAACCTTCACCGGAGCCGTCCCGCGCACCACCCAGATCATTGACCACCACTTTGGCACCGCGTTTGGCCAGTTCCAGGGCATAGGTCCGACCCAGGCCGGCTCCGGCCCCGGTCACGATCGCCACCCGGTCATCAAAGCGAATTTCCACTTTGGGAATATCGCCGTATTCAAAAACACCGTTGTCGATGACCACTTCGTTGGTCTCGACGTTAATGACTTTCCACACGGCCTGGCCATCGCCGGTCTGCCAGATCACTGTTTTGATGGGCGTTCCCGGATATAAGGGCCTCTTGAACCGGCAATCCAGGCGACGGACCTTCTCCGGTTCACCGGGAACAAAGCTGTCGATCAATGCGCGGCAGGCGTAGCCATGGGTGCACAGGCCATGCATGATCGGTTTTTCGAATCCGGCCATTTCGGCAAAATCCTGGTCGACATGGAGTTGGAAGACATCGCCGGATAGCCGGTAGATCAGGGGTTGATCTTTCGTCGGTTTGCCTTCGACCACGAAATCCGGCTCGCTGTCGGGGAATTCGACTTCTTTGGCCGGCGCGTTCTCGCCGCCGAACCCGCCGTCCAGCCGCGAAAACACGGTGACGATGCTGGTGAACAGCTTGTCCCCGTTTGAATGAAAGGTTTCGAATTCAGCCACCACCAGTGCGCCTTTCTCCTGGCCTTTGTCATAGCAGTGTTTGATCGTGCCTTGGGTGGTCAGGGTGCCTTCCAGCGGAATCGGGTTGTGAAAGATCAATTCCTGTTCACCGTGCAGAACCCCGGCCAGGTTGACATTGCTGGTGGCGGCCAGCTCCGGCATGAAATCATACAGTGTGGTGATGCCATAGCTGGGTATGACCTTTAAATCTTTTTCATAGCAATAGTCCAAATCGGAAAAACCCGCTCCGACGCCCAGGGCATAAAGGACGGCATCTTTCCAGGTATAATCCTTGGTGAACGGACCGATCTTTTTACCGATCGCATCAAGGTTGAGCGCCATAATTCTCCCCCTCCTGTATGGTTATTCGTTATCAGTTATTAGTTAATAGATATTGGTTCAAAGATTCATGGTTCAGGGTTCAGAGGTTCATGGTTCAGGGTTCAAGGTTTAAAGGTTCAAAGGTTCAAGGTTCAGAGGTTCAAAGGTTCAAGGTTCAGAGGTTCAAGGTTCAGAGGTTCAAGGTTCAAGGTTCAGAGGTTCAGGGTTCAAGGTTCAGAGGTTCAGAGGTTAAAGGTTCATAGGTTCAAGGTTTAGTGGTTGAGATCTTAGGAGCTCTCAATCTCAAAATAGTTTGCAAAAATAAATTCCTTCAGGCTCTAGCTAATGGTTGGTGGGAGTGGCTTCCAGTTACGATTAATAGGGTAATCGCGGTTACCCCGCTAAAAAGCAGCGGGATGCCCCGCAAAAGACCGGGATGCAAGCACAAGCAAAAGCCGCTCCAATAAACCAAAAGTAACCGATACAAAATTATAAAATTTGTTTTTCGATTATGCCGCTTTTTTGAGGCCAGCCGCAAGGCTGATCCACCTCCAACCGTAAGCCTATAAATAGTTTAATTGTTGCTCCCGCATAGACCACTTCTCCCGATCACCGTTCCGCAAAAATCATAGTTCCTTGTCATCTAAACCTTGGACTTCTGAACCCTGAACCCCTGAACCTCCAAACCTTGAACCTATGAACCCGATTTTGACGTAAACGCCGGCACCAGTATGAACTTCAAGGTCTCCTTGACGACTTTGATATAGTTTTCGTGGTCAGTGTCCATCATGGGCCGGAAAAAATTTTCGCCCGAAATAAAATTTAAAACCGTATTCCAGACAGCCAGGATGCGCGCCTGGGCCTGAATTGAAATGTTTTTTTTGTCCGGGGCCAGATCCATGGCAACGGCGATGTTGGCAATGTGTTCGGAAATTTTAAGGTCTAAGGTAACGCCGTGGCGGGTTTTGTTGAAATAGCCGAAAAGAATCAAATTGGGGACTTCCGGTTTCGAGAAAAGGTAATCGCACATCATGTCCAGGGCGACTTCAAGGCGCCGGCCCAGGGATTCCCCGCTGACGTGGTGCTCGATTTCATTTAACTTTCGCTGGATTTCATCACCGACATCCATCAGCACGGCTTCGTAGAGATCCTGCTTCTCACCCCAGTGATAATATAGCGTTGAGATATCAATCCCCACAGCCTTGGCGATCATCCGGGTTGTGGTATCGTTGTAGCCGAATTCACCGAAAATACCACGGGCTGTTGCCAGGATTTTGGCTTTCATTGAATTGGGGTCCTGCCGGGCCTTTTCAAGGCGTGAGGGCATATATAGTCGTCCTAAAATAAATTATTTAAAATTCCAATATACTATTCAAACAATTGTTTCCATCAATTGATGGAAACAGGTTATATGTTTAGAACGCAGCTGTCAAGTATTATAAATGCCGCATGAAAAGATAAAAAGGCACCGGCAGAATGAAAACCGGTGCCCTGCAGATGGGTTTGAGGTGGGTAATTATTCAGGACTTGTTTTAGGCGGTTCTTCACCGGCGGGCGGCTTGAGATCTTTGACCTCGGGAACGTCAGCCGGCTTTGGTTTTATGGCTTCCGTCAAGCCGCTGATGTCTCCTGCATTGAGTCCAATATCAGTCAACAAGGAATCAATAAGTGGTGCCTGTGAACGATAGCGAAGTGCACTGTTCACCAACTGATCGGCCAAACTTCCGGCCCCTGCTTCTGATCCTCCGGCAGCTGTTGAGTTATCACCCCGCAATCCGTCAACTTGAATAATTTTAATGCCTTCAATTTTTTCCATCGGTTTGACGCTCTCACGGATGATGTCGGGAAGATATTTGATTAGCGCCATCCGGATTTGCATTGCAATCTGCTTGGTGGATAGAATGTTGTTTGATTCGTTAAGCGCACGTTTTCCTTCGGCATCAACAGCATACCGCTTTTCAGCTGCATCGGCCCGTAATTTTTCAGCTTCAGCTTCGCCTTCAGCCTTAATGCGCAGCTTATCGGCATCGGCATTGGACAAAGTTCGTACAGCTTCCGCCTGGTCTTGAGCGGCGGATTTTTCGGCCTCGGCCGCAACTTTGATTTTAATGGCCTCACGTTCGGCATTCTGCCGGGCTTGAACCAGTTCGACCGCTTTACTCCGTTCTGCCTTTTCGGTCTCACGAACCGTAACGACCATCTCTTCTTCTTTTACCGCTACAGCTTTGGCACGATCAGCTTCCGCCTGTGCTTCAGATTGTGCTTTTGACTTCTCAGCAATAGCGATCGCTCGATCCTGCTCTGCAAGTTCAACTGTCTTACGGCGATCGATCTCAGCCGTTTCAATGGCTCGGGTCTTTGAAATGTCCTTTTCTTTCAGTTGGCGATCTTTTTCGATACGCTCCTCTTCAACATTCCTTTCGGCGGCTATTTTGGACATGTCAACCTGCTGAGTCGCCTCTATCTCAGCTTGCTCGGCTTCGCGTTTTTTCTCGGCTTGCTCGCGTAAAATTTCTGCCGATTGAGCCGCTCGGCGTATCTCGATTTCTCTTTGTTGTTCAAGCGTTGCATACTCTTTGTCCCTGTTTATCTCTAATTTCTTACGCTCTGCCTCAAGGTTCTTGTTTCCAATGGCCACTTCCGTATCCTGTTCAATATCATTGCGTTTTTTGCGCCTTTCTTCGATTTCTTCCGTGAGTTTCGTCAGACCTTCCGCATCAAATGCATTGTCAGGATTAAAAAACTCCTTGCTTGTCTGATCCAATCCCGTCAATGAAACCGATTCAAGCTCCAGACCATTTTTAAGTAAATCCTCCGAAACGGCCTGTTGGACTTTCTGCACAAAATCAACCCGCTGTTCATGTAACTCTTCCATCGCCATCTCAGCCGCCACGGCTCGCAAAGCATCCACAAATTTGCCTTCAACCAATTGCTTCAGTTCATCCGGGTTTATAGTTTTCATCCCGAGAGTTTGGGCGGCGTTGGCGATCGAATCTTCAGTGGGTTTGACGCGAACATAAAATTCGGCTGTCACATCAACGCGCATGCGGTCGCGGGTAATCAAGGCTTGATCATTGGCGCGTCGCACCTCCAATCTCAAGGTGTTCATATTCACGGGAATTACCTCGTGCAACACCGGAAAGACAAGGGCGCCGCCATTCATAATCACTCTTTGTCCCCGAAAACCGGTCCGGACGAATGATACCTCCTTGGATGAACGCTTGTACAGCCGGGCTAAAATAAGCCCCAATACCATTAGCGATACTACGATGACACCGGCAATAATCAAAATATTAAGAAGATTATCCACCATTTAATTACCCCTCCCCTGATATTTTAAAACTTATCCTTAAAAGAATTCGTGGAAATTATTCTTCTGCCAGAGCATCGCTTTTATTACGAATTGCTCTGAAAACAGACCCTTGTTGACTAATCAGCACTATTTTTGTGCCCTTTCCCAATTGCTCATCGGCTTCGTCCGGTTCCACCATGACATAATGGGTTTGGCCGAATTGGTCCTTCAATTTCGCCTCGGCCGGACTTCCAGAACTGGCCGTGCCCAGCGTTATAACTGCGATCCGACCGATAAAACTGGTCTCTGAGACAGCCTCGGTCTCATCTTTTGGCATAATCTTTCCTAGAATTCCTCCGCAAAGCCTGACAATTGGAAAACCTAAAAGAACCGCTGGTATCGAAGCAACAGATCCGGGCATTAGACCTCCCAGGGTTCGCTGGGCAACCGATTGAAGCCCCAGACCTATCAAGCCGAAGGCAGTTAAAAAAATGACCAGAAGCATGATTGCAGGAACCTCACCTATGCGAAACCAACTCAGCAGTTTTGAAAAGGGTCCGGCAGAATCAAAATCCGGGCTGTCTAAATCCGCATCTACATCAAGATCCGGCAGCAGGGAGTCAATGAAACTGAAAATTCCAGCGCCCAGCACGGTGCTGACTCCCTCCAAAAGGGCTATGATGAACATCACCGCCAGCGCCACAGTAAAGGGCAGGTTTTGACTCGACAGTAAAAAATTAATCATTTTTCCTGAACATTTCCTTTGATGGCGGCAAGCCGCTCTTGAATTCGATTTTTGCGGGCTATTTCTTCTAATTCAGCCAGTTTTGTGGCTGTTTGGCGATCAGCCTGGCGTCCACCAGCGGGAATTCCGGTTGCTTTTTCAGCAATTCGTTCGAAGGCGGATTCAGCTTTGGCAACCTTTCTTTCCACATCACTGGCTCCTTCCACGTTGCCGTCTGAATTTGAAGCAGAAAGAGCAACCGTTTCTTTCATACTTTCACGAAACTGACGCAATTCCTCTTTCATTTCTCTTTTTTTGGCCTGCAGCGCAGTGATATAACTCTCTAGTTCTTTTTCATTATTGCCGCAGTCCATTATAGTGGCTTCAAGAATTGGAATCTGGGCCTCAATATCAATTTGTTGAGAAATGGCCGCCTCGGCCAGATCGTCCCGCCCCTCTTTCACGGCAAGTTCTATTTTATCACCTAAATCCTCGTGTTTCCGATTCTCCTCCATTAAGCGTTTATTGGCAAGATGTTTATTAGCGACAACCCGTCCCAGTTCAACCCGCACATCATCGATGGCGGCATCAATTTCACGAATGGCTTCCGACATTACTGTATCCGGTGCTGCGTTCTCGATTGCATCAATGAGCGAGTTGAAACTGCCACTGATAATGCGCCCGACCCGACTGATCAGTCTATCTTTCATTTGGCACCTCCTTTTTCGTTCTTTTGGATGTATTTTCAATAACTTGGCATAGTTCAAGAATCGGCTCGACTCTTTGCGATATGGTATCGCCGTTATAACAGGGGCATCTTTGAGTAATCCCCATTTGTAAAACGAATTCAATGAGCCTGAATACCCGGTCCGCAAGCCCATTTTCTAATCTGCGCAATTTTTCGACGGATTGGTCTTCCTTGCTCTGCGGAGCCGATGAAACGACAAATGCAAGCGTGTCCGGCAGCCATTCGATGGTACGAGTTACTAAAGCGGAGTGCTCGTGGTTTTCAAGTTCGGCCTGTCGAACATACTCGATGACAGGCATCAATAATTCTTGAATCATCTGAAAGCTGCCGCGATAATCTTGTACCCTTATTCTTTGTCTTCTGGCATCCGAAATAATCGCCCGCAGTTTATCACTGGGCGTCGTCGCCCCATTTATTTTAAGCTGGCTGATGAATTCAGCATCCTCATTGGAGATTCGCGCACTGATTGAAACCGTCTTAGATGGCATAGTTTACTCCTGGTTTTTGAATTATATCATTACAAATACTCAACAACAATTGTATATTCAAAATAGTTCAAACGTATACATTTGTCAACAAATAAATACAAATTTTTTCAAGTTTTATTTTTTGTATTGAGATTAAGAAAAATTATTGCGAAAGCATAGAAAGCAATTGACTCTCTCTGGATCGGCAGCGCCTTTTCGGATCCGACATTGGAAGGGGCGGTGCAATGTTGGATTTAAAAATTAGCTTGCCGGACTCGACGAATTTTGCAAACTGCTTTATGTTCTAAAAACCAACTCGAATTGAGTCAAAGAAAAGAGCCGGAAATGAGGGATTCAATCATTGTAGTGGAAGGCGCCGGGCGGCGCTTCGGGCGGCGCTATGCCCTCCAAAACATCGATCTGCAATTGCGTGCCGGAACCATGCTCGGTCTGATCGGACCCAACGGGTCCGGCAAAACGACCCTTCTGAAATTGATGGCCGGCTTTTTGAAGGCCACTTCCGGCAAAGTCCGAATTTTCGGATATGATCCGTTCACCCATCGCAAGGAGGTCATGCAACGGGCGCGATTTGCATTTGCGCCGCCGCCGGTTTACGGTGCGTTGAGCGCCTTCGAACACATTAAATTCTTGTCGGCCGCCGGTATGCCCCAAAGTGAACGCAGCAGTCACAGCGAAATTATGCAGGCTTTAGAAACAGTGGGGCTTGCGCATCGTGCCCACGACAAAACCGCTACTTTTTCTTTCGGCATGAAGCAGCGACTGGGACTGGCTCAGGCCTTGCTGCCGTTGCCGGAACTGCTGGTATTCGACGAACCCACCGACGGTCTGGATCCTCTGGCTGTCGCCGAATTGCGCAGCACCCTCAAGCGCCTTCAGACCGAATACAGCCTCACCGTCGTCCTGTCGAGCCACTTGTTGAGCGAAGTTGAAAAACTGGTCGACACCCTTTTGGCGCTTAACGAGGGTGGGGTCATCTATTGCGGTACACCCGCCGGCCTGCTGGACGGCGGACGCCGTATCGAAATGCGCATCGAGGGAGAGCTGGAGACCGGCATCAGTGTCTTGCGCCGGCATGGATTTAGTCCCGAGATGAACGGAGACAACCGTCTTATACTGCCTGCCGGCAGTATTCGGCTGCAGGAGGCCGCCAACCTGCTTCAGAAGCAGGGTTTGAGGCTCATCGATTTCCATGAAAAGCGTCCCGGGCTGGCCGACGCTTACCTGGAGCGTCTGAAGGACGGCGCCCAACACTCGCAAATCCAAGGCAAACCCTAACCCGGACAAGCCGGTCGCCGCGGTAGCGGTGATCCCGCTACACCGGGGAATTGAATATTGAAGATTGAAAATTGAAGATTTATGGTATCGCTTCAGGCTTAGGGCTTCGCTCTTCGAGCTACGACCCCACAGGTCGCCTCCGGCTACGACCCGACACGTCGCTCTGTCTATTACACCACAATCGATCATTTAACTTTTATCGGTTTTAAAAAGATGATGCTAAATTTTTTCTCCATAAACGCCCGTTCACCATTGGTTTGCAAACTAACTGCAAAATATATTGCGCATTTTGCGTAAAATCAAATTGATAACTGCCTAATGTTCTGGCGATTTGAAATAGTCAAACTTGTTCGATCATGGCGGCCGGTGGTTGCAATGGCGGCCCTGGTGTTGTTTATCGCCCTGATACTAATGGGGTTTTATACTTACGCCGACAATGAAACCGGGGGACGGGCAGAGTTCAAGTATACTTTTGAAAGCAGCAGCTATTTCAATGGCCTGCTGTTTGCCCTTTACGCGTTTTACTTTGCGGTCCTGATCGTGCTGCCGATCTTTACGGCCGCCGAGGGCGGGGCCCAACTCACATCGGAAACCGCCGGCGGCACCATTCAATTGCTGCTGGCGCGACCAATATCCCGCTCGCGCATCTTTGCAACCAAGCTGCTGACAGCGGTCGTCTACCTGGCCATACTGACAGGCGCCTTTTTAGCGGTGGCCCTGCTGGTGGGACTGGTAGCCGTCGGTTGGGGGGAGCTGCGCATTTATCCGGGCGTTCTGCAGATGACCGCCAGCCCCCAGTTTTTAACCCAGCAGCAAGCCCTCCAGGCTTTCGTACTGGCTTGGCCGGCGGCGGTGGTGGCCCTGATGCCGGCTCTGGCTATGAGTTTTATGGTGGCTGCGTGGCTGAAAAGTCCGATCAACGCCGTCGCCGCTTCCGTGGCCGTCTACCTGGTGCTCTACGTGGTCAGTGAAATCCATTTCTTTGCCGAGCTGCGTCCTTATTTGTTTACGACCTATACCGGCTACTGGCGTTCGCTCTTCCGCCAGGAAATTATCTGGCGCGATTTGCTGCAGGACGGTGCCAAGTTGTTGGCATTTACCTTTGCGTTTCTGGCGGCAGCTTACCATCGCTTCCGTGTTCGGCAGGAGAGTTAATGCGGGAAAAGCTATTAGAGGCGATCTTTATCATCCTGGCGCTGGTCTTTGCCGCCGGTGGCTATGATCTGCCTGAAATGGTTTCAGCAGGTTTTCGTCCCACGTCAGGCCGGCCGGATGATCTGCGCATTGTTTCCTGGAATGTCGGTGGCGCCGGCGGTTACGGCGGTCGACCTCTGACTAACGAATATTTGTCTCATATAGCCGCCGCTCTGAAAATGCTGGATGCCGACTTGATTCTACTGCAGGAGATTGCATCGACCGATCAGGTCCGGCGTTTGAGCCGCCAACTGGGCGGCCAGTGGGAAGTAATAACGTCGGCGGGCGGCGGCCGTCAGCTGGCAATCCTGGCCCAGCGCGGTCGCCTGCAAACCGAGGCTGATTTAGCGTATGGCTTCGGCGCCCTGGCGGCCTCCTACCGATCCCCCGGCATGCAACCGGTTCTGGTGATGAACATCCACGCCGATCCATTTTCGGCGAAAGCGCGCAATACGCTTATCGGCCGGTCGCTGGACGTTCTCATGAACCGGAATCCCGGTCATTTGAAAATAATGGCCGGTGATCTTAATCTTGATGTTGACATCGATAAGCGTCGGGACCTTTTTTCCGACAACGAGCATCTCGATGTCGAAACATACAACTACCTGGTCCAGCGTCTGGCGGATGTGACCCGCAACACCGGATCCACCGCCGAACCCGACCGCCGCCTGGACTATATATTTGCCGAGGCCGGACACGTGAAAGTCATACGGGCCGGCCCCTGGAAAGGCCAACGGGTGGCTGATATGGACCACGACCCGGTCGTGGCCGACTTGCGGATCAAGAAAAGCCGATGATAACGGGAACCGGCCGGGCCCGGATGGCCCGGCTTTGATTTCACGCCAGAGGGGTGGAGTTCACTTTAGACTCCGAATGGAATGATGGAACGGTGGAATGTTGGATTAAAATCGAATGTAATCCTGAGCCGTGCGCCGAAAGCCCCCGCTTCGCGGGATGACATATCAGTTAAAAAATATTATGGGATGCCTCTACCACCGAAAGCCTATTCTTAAGCGGCACGATACTGGTGTTTAGCTTGGGCACTTTTATGTCTACTTAATTTTGGCCTTCTCTGTATCTTCTTTCTCTTCTTTTTCAACCAGCTTATTCATCGTGGCATTCAGCGCTCGAATCGAAATTTGAATTTCATTCAGCTGATTGATCAGGTTTTTGTTTTCGCGGGAGCCGGCGCGAGGATTGCCGACTCCGCTGCCGATTTTACGGGAGATATCGTCCAGGCGAATTCCCAGGGTGACAATAAAATACAACAATAACAGAAACGCATAATCATCAGCATGCCAGTAAAGCACCTGCCAGCCGAATAACATAATGACCAGGAATATGATGCTGGTCCAGAAATAAGGATAATCTGTGATCCACTTTTTCATTTAGCTTTATCGCGCTCCTCGTCCCTTAGCACCCGGCGCAAAATTTTGCCGACATTCGATACCGGCAATTCGTCCCGGAACTCCACGATTTTGGGACGTTTGTAGCCGGCCATATTTTCTTTGCAGAATTCAAGAATCTCCTGTTCGGTGGCGGTCTCGCCGGGTTTGAGCTGGACGTAAGCCTTGACCATTTCCCCGCTCTTTTCATCCGGCACGCCGACCACGGCCGCCAGGGCGACTTTTGGATGCTGAAATAGAATGTCTTCCACGTCCCGCGGGTAAACGTTGAACCCGCCAACCAGCACCATGTCCTTTTTGCGGTCGGTGATCAAAATATAGCCGTCCTCGTCCACGTGCCCGATGTCTCCTGTCAGGAAGTAGCGGTTGCCGTCCACCTCGCGAAACACTTTGTCGTTCTCTTCCGGCTTGTTCCAATAGCCTTGCATCACCTGGGGGCCGCAGATGCCGATTTCTCCGTCTTCGCCCTGGGGCAGTTCCTGGGTGCCGGTATCGATGTCCAGAATTTTAATATCCGTGCCGGGTATCGGGAAACCAATCGTGCCGATTTTGCGCTGCTCCTGATTGGTGGGGTTGACGGTTGCAATGGGGGCGGTTTCGCTCAGGCCGTAGCCTTCAAAAATGACGGAACCGGTTTTGTCCTCAAACTGTCGGCAAACTTCGGGGGGCAGGGGAGCACCACCGGAAAAACATCCCATCAATGAACTCAGGTCATAATCGCCCAAATGCGCGTGATTGGTAAAGGCCACAAATATCGTCGGGACGGCCGGCATAACGGTCGGACGATGTTTCTGGACTATTTTTAAGACCTCGGTAAACGGCGGGTCGCCGGCCCGGGGATCCGGTACACAGATTAATTTACTGCCGGAGGCGCAAGCTTGCAGCAAGGCACAGTTCATGCCAAAGCTGTGGTACCATGGCAACACTCCCAAAAAGGTGTGGAATCCGCCTTTGCGGGTGACTTCAGGGCTGCCGCCGGGCTCATGCACCAGTCTGATCCACTCGCTGGCCGCTGTCAGGTCGTAGACGAAATTGCTGTGGGTCAGGGCCGCCCCTTTGGGGACTCCCGTGGTGCCGCCAGTGTATATGATCAGTGCCAGGTCCTCGGCCGGGTTGACGTCAACGGTCGGCGGCTGAGGGGCGGCCGCGGCCACCACCTCATCAAAAAACAGGTGACCGGTTTCATATGACTCGGCCTTGGGAATCTTTCCCAACAGCCCGCCGAGAAAGCCCTTGAGAAACGGCAGGTAAGACTTCACACCGCAGATAACCACGGTCTCGACACCCGTTCCCTGGACTGCCTCGACCGTCGTCGGATAGAATTGGGGGTGATCCATGCAAAACACGACTTTGGCACCGGCATCATTGAGTTGATAGTTGAGCTCGTTGGGAGTGTAAAGCGGATTACAGGTCACGCACACGGCACCGGCCTTGAGGATGCCGAAAAATATGGCCGGGTAGTGGGGTAGGTTCGGCAAAAATACGGCGACCCGGTCACCTTTGCCAACCCCGCGGGAAGCAAGGAAATTGGCCACCCGGTCGGCCGTATCTTTTACCTGGGCAAAGGTTCGTACCGCATCGTTGAAAATGGTGTAGGGCTGGTTCGGATAATCCCGGGCTGAGTCGTCAAGGATGGATTGCAGAGGTTTATCGTAATCACTAACATCCTGCGGAACGCCTTCCGGCCAGTTAGAAGTGGGCCAATTGGTCGCTGCCATCGTTTTGCCTCCTTGTGCTGATGGTTGAAGAATAGCTGCAAGCACCGTATCGATGTCTAATCGTTTTTTAACATCAAGGTACTATATTGAAAACATTCGTGGGTGTCAAATAAGAATACTAGACCTTTCACAAGACTGCATTTGGAAAACGCAGCCCGGGGAGATCAACAAACTCGTTATTTTTTAATAATGGTTTCAGGTGTCAGGTTTCGGGTGTCAGGAAACCGAGGTGCTAGTTTCTCTTATGAAAAATTTATAGCGAACCGCAGTTTGTCGAAGGGTGGAATCGCTTTGCTCAGTCTTTTTAATCAGATAGCCATTGTAGGTTGGGTTGAACCAACTCCTGGCTTTGTTGGGTTTCGTTGCACTCAACCCAACCTACATTGTTCCGGCGTCATCATGAAATGCGAAACCCAACAACGGCCTACTTTAAATGTCGAATGTCGATTGACGAATGGTGGAATCGCTTCAGGCTTGGGGCTTCGCTCTTTGAGCTACGACCCCACACGTCGCCTTCGGCTGCGACTCGACACGTCGCTCAGTCGTTTTAAAATTGACAGAAAACATTATTCGATGTTCGACGTTGGAGGTTCGATGTTCGACGTTCATCAGTTTCTTTTCTTTGATCAGACTGGGCACTCGCGACCATCGACCGGGCTGACACCTGAAACCTGACACCTGAAACCTTCAATTTGGCAAAGTACGGTGTAACAAGGACAAACAGATGTGAATTGAGTCACTCTAAACTTCTGGCAAGGTTGCCTGGTCGGCCAAATTACAGGTGTTCCGAGAATTCATCCAGAATCACATCACGCAGTTTACGGCCGATGGTCAGCCCCAGATCGATAAACTGGGGCCCGAATTTTTTTCCGGTTTGGGATCGGAAAGTCGTTTTGATCTTTTCGAGCCCGGCCATGCCCTTGGGATAACGGCCCATAAATTTATCAAGCGGCGGGTTGTAAACGGATATCATGTCCCAAAGCGTATGCGTAAAATTATCCGGCCCCCATCGGAACTTATCCGCATCATAGAGGCAGTCGGATATCAGGATACCCTCGGCGGACTCGATATCAATATTTTCCTTAAAGGCTTCGTGGTTTTGAATGGCCCGGCAGACATCCTGGATTTCATCCGGCTGCAGCGGATAATTTTTTAGAATCAGACCGGCCTGCTCGGCACCGAGTTTGGCGTGTTCTTTCTGTTTGCGTTTGATGTCATGCAACAGTCCGGCGCATTGGACGATGACGACCCGGCGTTCCAGCTTCTCCCGGCTGTACCCGGCCGCTTGTCCTTCAATGTGCAGGATGGCACCGGCATCTTCCGTCACCTTGATCGCATGTTCTAATCCATGCCCGAGATTGTCAACCAGATTGTCACTAAGAAATTGTCGTAATTTTATCAAGATGGGGTCATTTTTTAAACAACGTCGGGAAAATTGGGTCGCCTGCTGGTGATCGCGATAGAAATCAGGCTGGGGAAGGTCGGCAGCAATTTGACGGGCCCGCTCACGCAAGCGAGCATAGATCGGTTGCATATTAAGGGTTTTCCGAGAGATGCTGGTTAATTTTCGGACCTAAAACGAATAAAAAGGTGATAATTAGCCTTCAATCAAAGCGTAGGGTTGGCCGCACACTTTCCAGCCATCAGTTTCCTTGACAACGGTCAGCGTCTCGTCCACCTCGTAGGTTTCACCCAGCAGAAAGACTTTTGAAACTATGCCGAAAACAGGATTAATGGATCTCAGACTGCTGCCGGTCAGATGAACTTGGGCCGTATTTTCATCGAGCATCTCAACTTCGACTTCGGTGTGGGCAAGGGACATTCTCATCCAGCGCGGTTTGAAACCGTTGGCGCGTGCCTCATCCGCCACCCGGTTGATATAGTCGCCCACGACATCGGCTTCATCAGCGGCGAGTACTTCACTGCAAAGGCGATCGGCCATACACTCATTTTGTTTGAAATAAGCTTTGGAAAATTCCACCGCTGCCTTGCCGGGTGAATCGTGCCGGTCTGCGAAAATTAGTACGATTTGCAAAACAAAAGCCGCGATTACAACTGATGCCACCACCATGATTTTGTTGCCGCTGTCCATTAACCCTACCTCCATTTTGTTCGGAATCTTTAATCGTAAACCGGGTAAGTAACATGGATCAGGCTTGAAGACAAGAATTTTTGGATAGATTTTGCCAGAAGTTCCAAAATGGGTTATAGAAAAAGTAGCTATTCTGGAAAATTAAATCAAAGATTTAAACTCAGATTAGGCAGGCATACATGGTTGAAAAAAAAGAATCGGTTCTAGGCCATATCGGTCGGGCTTTTATCTGGTCGGCAAACGGCATTAAAACCGCCTGGAGAAATGAACTGGCCTTTCGCGTGGAGGCAATTGTCGTCATCATATTCATACCACTGGGAATATTGTTGGGAAAGTCCGCCCTAGAAAAAGCCCTGCTAATTGCATCCTGCTTGCTGATTTTAATCATCGAGTTGCTGAACTCGGCCATTGAAGCGGTGGTGGATCGCATCGGAACGGAGCATCATGAATTGTCGGGACGCGCCAAAGATATGGGATCTGCGGCCGCCTTTTTCGCCATGCTGACGGCGGGCATCATATGGGCTTTGATTGCCTATGAACGCTTTTGGGGCATTAATTAGTATCAAACAGATTTGAAGGCAACTTTTAAGCCCAATCTGAAACAAATCCTTTCTTATAAAAAAAGACCTGGTCCACAAAGGGAAGGATAAAAAGTATGATATCATTGACATTTTTCTCTCTGAATGGCTTAGGATGTTATCTAATGGTGAAGGGCAGCTTCCACATTAATCCGTATATTACGGCTAATGAAGAGCTGAAATAAGGGGGCGAACTGTACATCAAACTTCAAAATGTGGGCAGCATAATATAGTCGATCCGCGGGATATAGATATACCTCTTTTTCGAACGTTCCCAAAAATTTAAAAAATTACGAAATGCTAGTCTATATTCGGCGGATTAATTATCGGATAATGCACTCATCTACCGCCTGCTCGGCCAGAACTTTGAGCTGCAGCATCTCGTCCGGGCTGTATTCGCGGCGGCTGGAATTGAAATATTCCGGGTGCAAAACGTCACCGTTGCGAAAGTGCTGCAGGGCATACCGTTTGGCCCCGGCAATCAGTTGAACGATATTTTTAATGGTTTGCGGGGTTACAATCGGTTTGACGCAGGTGGTTCTGAATTCATAGTCCACCCCGGATTGCATGATCAGGGCAACGCTGTCAACGATGGGATCCGGCCGGCAATGCGGCTTGATAAAGGAACTGTACAGCACCGGATCGGTTTTGAGATCCATGGCGATGTAGTCCACCAGGTTCGCATCGATCAGTTGCTGAAGCACCAGGGGGCGGCTGCCGTTGGTATCGAGCTTGACCGGAAAACCGAACGCCTTAATTTTGCGGCAAAGGTCCAATAGATCCGGCTGCAGCGTGGGTTCGCCGCCGGATACCACCACCCCGTCTAAAAATCCACGCCGCTGATCTAGAAAATCAGATACCGCCTGCATATCCAATTGATTCGGGCAGCTCGATTGCCCCTCGACCAGGCCGGGGTTGTGACAATACGGACAATCGAAGTTGCAGCCCGAACAAAATATGACTGAGCTGACCTTTCCCGGGTAATCAATCAACGAACTCTTTTGTATTCCACCGATTTGCATACTCTTCTCCAGAAGTCAGTGGGCAGATGACAGGAATCAGGGAGCATATAACAACGAATTTAAAAAATCGAATATGGTAGAAGGTAGATGGTTGAGGGCTGAAGGACTCTCCCTTGAATTATTTGCTTTTCAATGGATCAACCTTCAAACTTCAACCTTCAACCCTCTACCCCCTGCACTCTGCCCTATGCCCTTTCCTAAAAATTGCGCGCCCACTATATTCCCATTGAGCTTTGAGCTTTCAGCTTTTTACTCTCCGCCCTCTGCCTTCTGTTCTCAGTCCTCAGTCCTTATCACTCAGTCCTATTCTTCATTCCGCATTCCGCAATCCGCAATCCGCAATCGCATCCCTCTGCCTTCCGACTTCCGACTTCCGCATTCCGACTTCCCACTTCCTTTCTAGCTGGCTACCTTAAACGATCGGCGATTTCCGTATTCGGCCAGCTTGCCGCTGTTCCACTGTTTGATCGGACGCAGGTAACCGACCACTCGCGAATATACTTCCGTTTCCTGATCGCAAATCGAGCAATTGCTCTGCTCGCCATCGAGATATCCATGGGTTGGGCAAATACTGAAGGTCGGAGTCAGGGTAAAGTAGGGCAGCTTGTAGTTGGCGGCAATTTTCTTGACCATGCTTTTAATGGCCTCCTGGTCGCTGACCTGCTCGCCCAGAAATATGTGCAGCACCGTGCCGCCGGTATATTTAGCCTGCAGGTCATCCTGCAGTCTTAAGGTTTCAAATATATCATCTGTATAATTGACCGGCAGCTGGCTCGAGTTGGTATAATAGGGTGAGGCTCCGTTCTGAAGATCAGCTTCGTTGGCACAGAGGATATCCGGGTATTTCTTTTTATCCAGCATGGCCAGCCGATAGGCTGTTCCTTCAGCCGGGGTAGCTTCCAGGTTGAAGATCTCGCCGCTTTCCTCCTGAACCTTGGATAAGTAGTCACGGATAAAATCCATTACTTCCAGCGAAAACTGCTGGCCGTGCTCGGTGGTAATGTCCTCGCCCAGAAAGTTGCGGCAGGCCTCGTTCATACCGATGATTCCGATGGTGGAAAAATGATTTTTCCAAAAGCTCCCGGTACCGTCTTTGACGTCTCTTAGATAGAATTTGGAATAGGGATACAATTGCTGCTCAGTAAATTTTTCAAGCACCTTGCGTTTAATGGACAGGCTTTTGACGGCCAACTGTATTTGTTCGATCAGGTGGGCGTAAAATTCGGTTTTGATCTGGCTGACATGGCCGATGCGCGGTAGGTTGATGGTCACCACGCCGATGGAGCCGGTCAGCGGATTGGCGCCGAACAGCCCCCCGCCTCTTTTCAAGAGTTCCCGGTTGTCCAGGCGCAGACGGCAGCACATGGAGCGGGCATCTTCGGGAGACATGTCGGAATTGACAAAATTGGAAAAATAAGGAATACCGTACCTCCCGGTCATTTTCCAGATCGGTTCGAGATTTGGATTGTCCCAGTCAAAATCGGCGGTGATATTATAGGTGGGTATCGGGAACGAAAAAACACGGCCTTTGGCATCGCCTTCCATCATGACCTCGGCAAAGGCCCGGTTGATCATGTCCATTTCAGGTTGAAACTCTCTGTAGGTTTCAGCCTGGTCGACACCCGCCACAACCACGGGTTGATCTTTCAAAATGGACGGCACGTAAAGATCCATCGTGATATTGGTAAACGGCGTCTGAAAACCGACCCGGGTCGGAATGTTGATGTTGAAAATAAATTCCTGCAAGGCCTGCTTGACCCCGGCGTAATCGAGCCGGTCGAAACGGACAAACGGGGCCAGCAGGGTGTCAAAATTAGAGATGGCCTGGGCGCCGGCGGCTTCGCCCTGCAGCGTATAGAAAAAATTGACGATCTGTCCCAGCGCGGAGCGCAGATGCTTCGGCGGCGAGCTTTCGACCTTGCCTTCAACCCCTTTAAAGCCCTTCCTGAGAAGATCCTGTAAATCCCAGCCCACACAATAAACCGATAGCAGGCTGAGATCGTGGATGTGGATATCGCCATTTTTATGGGCGCTTCTTATTTCCGGTGGATAAATGCTGTTGAGCCAGTATTCCGCGGTAACATCGGATGAGATATAATTGTTGAGCCCCTGGAGGGAATAGCTCATATTGCTGTTTTCACGGACTTTCCAGTCTAATTTGCTGATATAATGATCCACCAGGTCCACGTTGGCCCGGGTAGCCATCTGTCGAATCTGGGCATGCTGCTCGCGATATATGATATAAGCTTTGGCCGTTTTGTAATAAACGGAATCGAGCAGGACCCGTTCGACGATATCCTGGACATCTTCCACCTCGGGAATCGGTCCCAGGTGCATCTCATGCGCCAGGGTTAAAACTCGCAAGGTTAATTTGCGGGCCTCTCTTTCCTCAAATTCCCCGGTGGCATGACCGGCCTTGGCAATTGCGGCCGTAATCTTGGACGAATCAAATTCCACAACACTGCCATTTCTCTTTTTAATTTTTTCGAACACGTCAGGCATCTTCTCCACTTTCCTCAGGGTTAATAATTTGTTTATATTTTAAAAACGAAGCTTGAGTGCATCCAATGAAATTTCAAGTCAATCAAAAGAGATAGACCTATACTTCGGACATAAATCTTTCGCTCCGGGTAGAATCTCCCGGACACGATAGACCAATTCTGCCGGCTTCCAAACGGCAGTCAATCAGAGATGCAAGTTCTCAGCAATGTAACTGGTCGGAAGTTAATTTCTAAAGAATCGCCAATTTTGTACTAAAAATAGAAAGCACAGCTAATGCCATGAAATGGCCCTAAGCCATGCTGGGTGGGCACCCGCCAATTTTGATGATAATGTGTTTATACCACAACATATTGTCATGTGTCAAATATAATTTCCATATGTTGTGGATTCAAGTACTTATCAGCGACCGCCAGAAACTTCGGCGGTATGAGAAAGGCACCATTTGGATCTCGCGGTTGACGATCTCGATGAACTTAGATAATTTAAGCACCAAAATATATGCGAAACATAAATTTATTATTCCGCCAGCATATTGATATTAAATCTTTTTACGGTTATGCAGAAATAATTTGCAATACAAACATTTTTGGTTGCCTGGGCGGATTAATACGGATTCATTAGACAGTTACCAACTCAGTTTTGCGCAAATTGTGCAAAACATTTGTTGGCATCTTTGTAAAGCTTAACAAAGTAGCATTTACAAAGATTTGAATTGAATTCAACTTTGTCACGACGGTAATTTTGTTTGAGACATTTGAATTTTGGAATCTCGTATTTCCGGTATATCCGGGTTGGGGGAGCCAATGTCAACCCGTGCGATCCAGTATTTGAAGCAGAAGCGTATTCCGTTTGAGGTGGTCCGGTACGAACATGTGGAAAAGGGGGCGAAATATGCCGCCGACGCGACCGGTTATCCCCTGGAAGCGACCGTCAAGACTCTGGTAGTCGATCTGGGAAAACAGCAATACAGCCTGGTGCTAATGCCGGGTGACAAGCAGTTGTCCATGAAACTGCTGGCAAAGGCATGCGGAGTGAAACGGGCAGTCATGGCAGATATCCCAACCGCCGAACGCATTACGGGATACCTTGTCGGCGGCATCAGTCCGTTTGCCATCAAAAAAAAGAGTGTATCCGTCATCATGGATGGTAGTGCACTGAACTTTGACAGAATTCTGATCAATGGCGGCCGGAGAGGCACCATGCTCATGCTCAAACCGGCTGATGTCAGGGATATCCTTGGTTGTAAGGTCGCCGATGTGGCCGAGGCCTGATCAGAAACCTGATTCAGCGGCAAGGTCCCCGATTAACGGTTTATCGTTATTGGTTAATCGTAATTACCTTAGATCCCTGCTTCCGACTACAATGACCCCTTAGCTCAATAAAAAATAAGAACGGATATCATTCCGCTCAAACTATTAACTGATAACCAATAACGAATAACATTTCTTTTTTTTAACTCAATTGAAATATACCCTTTGAACCAGGAGCCTTAACCATCCATCCTCGAAAGATCTGCCCCTCAAGACAATGCCTGAAACCAGTCCTGAAAACGGTCATCCTTGAATTGAATAATATTGTCCATCAACTCCATTACCTGCTTGGTAATGGGACCGGTTCCGGCAAATTCACGATTTTCAAGGCGGGTTATCGCTTCGACTTTTATCCCGGTGTGGGCCGTAAACACTTCATCTGCGGCCAGTAGCTCTTCGGCGGATATGGGCACCTCTACAACGGGGATATCGACCTTGGGCACCGCCTGCAGAATGGACTTCCTGGTGATGCTTGAAAGAACCCGGCCCAGGGGCGGTGTTTTGAGAACCCCATCTTTAACAATGAAAATCGACTCGATGGAGCCTTCTGCCAGAAAACCGTCTGTGCTCAACATGATGCCGATATCGAAGCCCCGCTGCGCGGCATCCCGGCGGGCCAGATACCCGTTGAGATAATTGGAACAGGCTTTGGCGCCGACCGGAACCGTTTCAGGATGGATCTTGCGCCATTTGGACAGGCAGGCGGACAAGGGTTGGTGCTGGTCGAGTGCCAATTCCTCGCTTTGCGGGATGGCAAAGATGGCCATGTCCAGCTTCGAATCCAGCACTAAATTAATAATGGCCTCTTCGCCCCAGTAGGCCAGCATTTTTACGATTCCTCGGCCCAGACGGTTCACATTTACCGTGGTTTTTACAGCTTCGATAATTTCCTCAGTTGAATACGCCAGTTCCATTCCCAGTAGCTCGGCACTTTTCATCAACCGCTGGAGGTGCGCGTCCATTCTGAAGGCTGCCGGTCCCATCGGCCCGACATGCACCCCAAAAACATCGAAAATTGCCGATCCCCGGGAAAACCCATGGGATAAAAGCGGCACGGTAGCCTCCTGCCAGGGAATAAGTTCTCCGTTCATCCAAACTCTGGAATCGTTTGTCATACCCACCTCAATCTCTAAGTAGTTGGTTTCTCTTAATGGTATCCTATATCCGAATTTAATTGGATAAGGCATTAAAGAAGGGTATCGGGTAGAAGGTTTAAGGTATCGGGTGTAGGGAATAGGGTGTAGGGTATAAGGTATAGGGTTTATGGTTTAACGCATAAGCCTCCTGCCACCATCTACCTGATTTATATTCCCCTTTCCTCTGTCTCCTGAGTGTTGCACTTTGCGCAAAGCACCAAGCTCTATACGTTTATTCTCCGACTACCGCCTTCCGACTTCCCAACTATAACCCCCGTGTCCATCACCTATTTTATGGGTTGTTTTTCAGTTAAATCCGCAATCCGCAATCCGCAATCGAAGTCCTCTGTCGTCTGCTCTCTGTCTTCTATCTTCTGTGCTCCGCCCTGCGCCATTTTCCGACTTCCGCATTCCGACTTCCGAATTCTATATCCTCTGTCATCTGAAATCTGTCCTTTGTCGTCTGATTTCTGTCTTCTGTCTTCTGTCGTCTGTCCTCTGTCGTCTGACCTCTGTCTTCTGACATCTGACATCTGTCCTCTGTCTTCTGACATCTGACATCTGACCTCTGTCTTCTGCTTTCTTACTCCGTGACCCAGATATAATCCGCAATGTCACTTTCGACTTTCCCACTGCCGACCGGCTCCAGGTAAACGGTCCGAAAACACGCGCCGGTCTGTTTAAAGGCCCGATCCGGAATTCCATATTTATATTGAATGTGGCCGTTGCCGGCCAGAACGACCATATTGGAATCATTTAAATTTTGTGCAATTTTTTCCGCCATGGCATCCTCCCAAACAGATTGGGCGGCATAAAAGTCTTCAAACTTGACTTCACGTTTAAAGTGATGCTTGTGGCCTTCAAAAATTTTTTTGAGGAAATCACGATGGGCGGTGTTGGATGTATCAATTTGCGGCGGAAGGTGGGCTTTGTCTACATCACGCAAATTTTTAATACCGCCTTCGCGAATTCTAGGGGGAATGTAGCTGGGAATATTGAGGCCCACCAGCCGGATGTTGTGGTCCTTGATAAATTCCAAAATATCCTGGTACAGTGAAAAATCGTAACGCCAGTTAGCATACCAGTGAGATTTTCTCAAAAACTCTTCCTGGGACAATTCACCTTGCGACCATCGTTCCAACACATCCTGGTAAGTGTAATCGAACATCTCCATGCCGACGGTCAGGTTGGGATTGTCTTTATACAATTCTCGAATAATCTGCAACTGAATTTGGTGATGGGCGCTGTTCGTGTGTTTTTCTCCCACGTAAACGATTTGGCAGCTGTTCAGGTCATTGATTAAATCCCCAATATCGATCGGCTCACCCATACCGGTTGAAATAATCACACCTTCTTCAAATGATTTGGAGATATCCTCCACCAGAAGCTTTTTGGTCGGCGCCACGGTACAACCCCATAACCATGAAGTGAGTATCAGTCCGAATAAAAGTCGGTTCGGCCAATCAATCCTATCAACTGTCGGCAAGGCATTAAGGCTTTTCATCGCTTGATTTTTTTCCCCGGGCGGCATAAAATTTACTAAAGCAATCGATTAGAGACCAATATAATGCCTCGTACCGGAAGTTGCAATAATCCGTGGCGATTCGCAGATAATTTTCTTCGCAATTGAAAGTTTGAAACCATGCCAAGCGCCAAAAACCCCGTTTTCAGAAAAGCCATTATCCCCTGGTATCATTCCAAAACAGCCAGTGGCGTGACCATTGCCTTCATGTTGCTGGTTTTTGTGTTTGGTTTAGCCGGAATCTCTGTAGCCAACTCGAATATTAATTTCAAAAGCTACATCTGGGTGCCGCTTACCCTGGTCATATTGAGCGTCTTTATCATAACCATGACCATTATCCGCCTAATCAGACAACACCGGACCCGATAGTCGGTTGCCGTCGTTCTCAAGCAGTGGATACAGCAGTTCGATGAAATGGTGCAGAATACGGGCGGTGGCGCCCCACACTTCGATATCCTCGTAGGGATATCTCAATTCCTGCACGTCTGGGATGCGATTGTGGAAGCTCTGAACGAGGTGGGTGTGGACCAGCACCTCCAAGGGGATTTTGAGGACTCTTGAAATCTCGGCCGGATCATGCGCAATGGGTCCCTTGCCACTCCACAGCCCCGCAAAAGCCTCGATATCCCGATTGTTAATCGTTTGAAAATGACCGATAGATCCCAGCAAATGAACCTGGTTGCGGTGGATGCTCATCTCTTCTTCCAGTTCGCGGAAAGCTCCGGCCAGCGGACTGTCATCTTTAGCATCGAGGTGGCCGCCCGGCAAAGCGACCTGGTTGCTCCACGGGTAACCGTCGCTGGCGGTTTTCTGAATTGCCAGGATATGGGGATTCTCGGGATTAAACAGCAATAGAAACACGCAAGCCGGTTTATAAAATCCGGCTTCAGGGGCTGGAGGTGCCGGGGTGCTGAGAACCATCGCTTTTAACGCGGCAAAATCGATGTATCTGCGTTCAGGGCCTTTACGTTGCGGATTGACTTTCATTCAGCGTCTATTTATTGCAATCACATCATGTTTGTGAAGGATTCATACTATAGCCGGATTGAATGTTTCAAGAAGGCAATGAGTTTAAATTTAAACTACAGAGCGACACGCGGCGCAAGTGCCTGCGCTGCGCGAGCGATACAACATATCCTCAATCTTCAATTCCCCGGTGTAGCGGGATCACCGCTACACCGGCGACCGGCTTGCCAGGCAATGACTTGTGCTGCCCGGTTTATTCTTCCAATATCGTCTTTAATAATACCTTTAATTTTTTCGGTGCGATGTACCCGGGCTGATGTCCGATGGGTTTGCCGTCCTCGTCGATAAACCAATTGTCGGGCAGCACCCGAATCCTGAACATGCGCGAAGTTTGCTGTTCCCGGTCGGTGTTCACCTTAATGGGGACAAAGTTCTTATTGAGGTAGGCTATCACGGCAGGATCCCTGAAGGTTCTATTCTCCATCGTTTTGCAGGCACCGCACCAGTTGGCGTAAAAATGGAGAAAGACTTTTTTGTTTTCGGATTTGCCGCGCGCCATGCCGTCGGAAAAGCTTTGCCAGGCGATTCCTTTGGCAGATACCGGATTCGGCCCAAAGCCAATTATCAGCCCGGCCAATATCAGGGCTGCCAGGCCGCCTTTGTTAAATTTATGCAATTGGTTCTCCTGTGACTGATCAATTTTCAAACACGCTCATATCTGGAATTCTAGCATTTATTGAGCCGGTTTGCAAATTTCAGCCCCGGCCCAGGACAAAGGCGCAGTGGGAGAACCGGACAATGGGGCTTGGCCCCATTTGATAAAAAAAACCAATTGAGAGCTATTCGTTGTTGGTTACTGGTCTAAAAGGAATCAGATCGATCTTTATATGTCACGGATGAAAGAATTATATAATCAGCTTCTCAACTATTTCTAATAACGATTAACCAATAACAAATAACCAATAACCCCGAATTGATCGCTTTTGATCAATTCGGGTATTGCCTTTTGTGATTGGCATCGTTAAAATTTTTTGTCATGAGATCGCCCAACTCTTTAGAGCGATTGGTGGCTGCTTCGACGGCATTGATCAGGGTCGTGCGCAAACCGCCACTTTCAAGGGTTGCGAGGCCGGCAATTGCCGTGCCGCCCGGTGAAGTCACTTTATCCTTCAACTGCCCGGGATGTTCCTGGGTTTCGATCAACAATTTGGCCGCTCCCAGAACGGTCTGGGCTGCCAGAAAAAGGGAATCCTGCCGGGACAGGCCCATTTTAACCCCGGCATCGGCCAGGGCGTCCACGATCAAGAAAATATAGGCCGGTCCACTACCGCTGAGTCCCGTGATGGCGTCCATCAAGTAATTTTCCTTGAGAAAAATACAACTGCCGATGGAATTAAAAATCTCCATCGCCAGGGCAATATCCTCTTTGGTGGCATGTTCCCCGGCTGCAATGGCTGTTGCGGCCTCTTTGACGGCGGCTGCGATATTCGGCATCACGCGGATTAAACGCATGTCTTTATCGATGCAGGATTCCATGGCTGCCAGGGGCACGCCGGCTGCAATGGAGATAACCAGCTTGGACATATCCAATTTTTTGCCGGTTTCTTTAAGTACCGATGCCATGAGCTGGGGCTTAACGGCGTAGATAACGATATCGGCCTCGGATACGGCCTTGATATTGCTGGTGGTGGTGCGTACCTTGTACTTGGATTTAATTTCATCAAGATTATCTTTCCTGATATCCGAGCAGATAATATTTTTTGGCTTGGAAGATCCGGATCCCAGCAATCCGCTGACCAGTGCATCTCCCATGTTTCCCGTGCCGATGATGGCGATTATTTTATTGTTTAGCATTCGCGTTGTGCTCCCTTCTATTATTGGTAGCTATATTTTCACTTGAAAAAATCTGCTCAGGATCAATTCCAATCTGCCTGACATATTACTGCCGATAGGTATGGCGTTAAATTCAGGATTCCCTATTTTCTTCGGAACGTCGTAATTGTTGCTTAGAATTTCAGATTCAAAAACTATCTTGATAAAATTTCACCCGCTATAAGTCAAGCAAATAATCTCTGAAGATTTCCGTCCGACAGCAAATCTGAATCATCGCCCCTGAACCCCCAAACTTATAAACCTCTGAACCTCTGAACCCTGAACCCCTGAACCCTGCTTGTGGGGTCGAAGCCCCAAACATTCCCATCACAATACAAATGAAAAAAGCCTTAGAACTTCAAAATAATCCGGCGACTCGAATCCGACGGTGTGAGCTTGCTCCAGCACCGCCCCCGGAAAAAAGGATGCTCGGTGGGCCATGGCATGTTCCTTGTAAGTGATTTGAACTGTAAACCGCTCAGGCAGCGACAGGCGGCACCGTGATACGTCCTCCTGCAGGGCGGTTTGCACCCTTTCCTTTATTTGGTCAACCGCCAGATGCGGATGGATATTGATGCTGGCGTCCCCCACGCCCCGCTTTACAGCCACGGTTGTAATCGATGGTACCAGTGCTGCCGCATCTTCGCAAATACCCTGATCCCCGCATAAAAAGACCAGCGGCACTTTCACATAGGCGGCCGAGTAGGCATGAATCAGCAGTTCCGAAGCTTCTCGTCCATTGATCGTTAAACGGGCGATGTTGCCGGAAATCGTATGGGCCAATGGGTTGGCACCGGATCCGGCCCGGGAGTGGTAGCCGACCATCAGCATGGCGTGAAAACTCCCATCGAGTTCCTGTGCCATTGAAAACGGGTGGCCGCTCCAGCCGCGGATCAGGTGGGTTTGTCTGGGTAGCTTAGCGGCGATCAGGTTTCTGGCCGAAGCATGGGCGTCTTTGACCCAGATTTCCGTGGCGCCGGCCTGCAAGGCCCCTTTACAGGCCGCCGAAGCTTCGGCTGTCATTTGCTCACGAAATTCCTGGTAGTCCGGTTTAAGCCGGTCAGCCTCATCCCAATGCGTCACCCCGGTGACTCCCTCGATGTCTGCGCTGATGTAGACTTTCATTTTCAACCCCCTAACCCGGATAAACCGGAAATACGAAACTCGCCTGATCTTACAAAATTGGCCGAAATACGAAACAAATCCGAAATTCCAATATTCAAATGTCTCCAACGAAATAACCGTCGTGACAAAGTTGAATTCAATTCAAATCTTTGAAAATGCTTGTCTGTTGTTGCACTACAAAGATGCCAACAACTGTTTTGCACAAATTGCGCAAAACTGATTTGGTAACTGTCTAATATTGAATTTTTATTCTTCATTCTTCAATTCCCCGAATTAGCGGGATCACCGCTGCGCGGCGACCGGCTTGTCCGGACAGGCACAGACCATCCGGCAAAGAACCCTGCCAGATATGAAAACTTTCGGTATTCAAGATCATATCCCGCACCGAACGCGCCCCGGAATTTCGCAGAAACATGGCATGCTGGGTTTGGTGGCAGAGGGCAGCGGCAACTTTGGCCTCCAGCCAGGGGGTGACATCGTGTACGATATGCGCCGGGTCATTTTGGTTTAAAATGCGCTTGTGCTTGGCCGGCCCATAGCGCAAGCGTTCATGTTCAGTCGGATCATACCATGCACACCAGCTCAGCAGCACAGAATCCGGGGCGCCGTTGGCCAAAGCCATGCGGGCCGCCCGGTGGGTGTAAATATGCTGGGGGTGCCCGTATTCGCCGTCCGATCCGTGGGTAATGACGATTTCAGGCCGAATTTTCATGATGTACTCCCGGATCGCCTTCACGAACTCCGCCAGCGGGATTTCTATCGGACGGGCGATTCCATTGATTTCCATATAAGGATCAATAAAGGGCAGAAAAAAAATATCTTTTGCGCCTAATGCCTGGGCGGATTTGCGGGCCTCCTGCTCACGATATGCCCCCAGTTTCTCCTGGGTTGTCAGGGGCGGCTCGCCGACTTCTCCGCCTTCGCCCCGGGTGGTTTCCAGGATGTAGACATCGTGTCCCTGTTCCGCGTACATCGCCAGGGTCCCGCCGCCGAATAAAGACTCATCGTCTGGATGTGCCGAAATTGCCAATATTGATGCCATGCTTCAGATTCACCTTACACAGTTGAGTAAAAAACAAATTATAGTTTTTGGTTATCGGTTTGAAATGAATCAGATCATCTTCTTCTATGTCACTGATAATAGTTAAATAAAATCAGATTCAGTTATTTCTGTTTGCGAATCCGCCGGGGCGGAATAACGATTAACCAATAGCACCTGACTTGGTATCGTAGTTTAATCTTGCACACATTTCATAAATGTCAATCTTTGAAATGGACCGGGCAAGACCTCTGGCACAAATGTTTAAATCTGAAAGCCGAACAACGAAAGTCGCTTCTCAACCGGCACGAACCCGGTGTTTGGCTTGGACGCTTTTATGATATGTCTGGGATTAAGCGCTTCGAGGTTCAGTATTTGAGGGTTGAAATGCCAAAAAAGTGAAACCGATCAATTGAGTGGATCATAGATCGATCATCCAACAATAATGAGCAAAATTATGCCGGAGTGTGTGCTCCACAGTTGGACCCAAAAAGAAGGTCTGTGAGGACATGTAGGATAGCAGGGTGTGGTTTCCCAAATTTGGCTGGGCCGGACGGGATCGAGCCGTTCGATGTCCGCAAAGCTGTCCCCTGTTCGGTTTTTCAGCATTCAGCTTAGAGCTACTCAGCGCGAGTACCTTGAGTATTCATTGACTTTTCAGGTGCTTCTGCTACAATCGGATTCAATCTGAACCTAAATATTATGCATTCGTCCTTTAACTTTTTAAACCGGATAGAGAATGATAGAACGCACCATACAAATCCCGCCTCAATAGATGAGTGCGGGGTTTTTATTGGATGCTATTAGGACCTGCCGACTTTATGAAAGCTCCCGCAAGGGGCTCTGACCAGCATGACCTGGACCGATCCCAACACCAGGGTGTTTTGGCTCTCATGGAATTTGATGAATCGCATGTTCCGGCAACATTATTTTGGTTCTGTCCGGTATGAAAAATGATGGCATCTCAAAACCTGCCGGAACTGATCCATGAGCCGAAAACCGGGAATTGGTTTGAAATTGGGTTTATTATCCATGTTATGCCTATATATGTGCCAAACATGGAAAAAACATAAGATATTTTCCATGTTTTATACCCAAATATAAAGATAGGTGGAAAATTTTCCATGATATAAGGGTGCTAGCATGGAAAATTTTCCATCTATTAACACTGTTAAGTGCAACCTGAATATGAAGAAAAAACTGGTAGGATTTTTTTTATTTCCGTAGTTGCTATCGCTTCTGTACCTTGGCTGCTTTATGCAATAGGGTTGATGAATGTGTCTGGGCGCCCAGAACATGCTACTCTATCTATTACCGATGCAGAAGCAGAGAGGCTATGGAATGAACTTCGTGAAATTGGACCTGTTCAAGTCTCACGAATCGGACCGTGGGACTATGTGTTGCTCATTATCTCCGATGAACCGCTCAAGGGACATCCGGGTATGAAAGCTGCAGGGTTCTTAGCAGGTCATTACAATTCCGGCAACATCTATAACAAAAGAATGGCCTTTTGGCATTTATCAAATGCAGCAATCACAATTTGGCTCTCTCGAAACTGGACGACGAGAGAAATTCTCTCTAAAGTAAAGGAAATCAACAACAGAAATAGTAGCGGCACTTAACCAATCGCTTAACCTAACCGGTAAAACTATGCCGGTTTGCGTAGAATCCAGTAAAGGTCCAAATATCCAGCGCCGGTAGGTTAGCTCAACCGTTCTGTGTGAAAGTAGATGCAGAAAAAGAAATCAAAAAATCAAACCTGGATTGACGTTAAACGTTCGGTAAAGAAACTTGAAGTTTCCCAACTGGTTGAACTGATAAAAGACCTTTACCAACTTTCAGATGAAAATAAGAATTTTCTTCACGCACGGTTTCAAGCAGGAAGTGCTACTCTCAGCAAATACAAAAAGATTATTTCTGAATCTCTATATCCGGATATTTTTGAAGATGACGACGACTTCAACTATGAGAGGGCCAATAAAGCCATAGAGGCCTATGCAAAGGCGACAAACGACAATAGAGGAACCGCTGATTTGATGATATATTTCGTAGAATGCGGAAATAAATTCACCCTTGATTATGGTGACATTAACGAGAGATTTTACAATGAACTCGTTGAGATGTATAGAGGAGCAATTAAATCAGTTCGTAAATTACCAAAAAGCAAACAGGCAACATTTCGAAAAAGGT
>Ga0209454_1000028_pt1:2500-129199 | contig 129199 bp, 86 predicted proteins | sample WorMetHERISLAND1_2_FD_187400 | JGI IMG/M metagenome (GOLD analysis project Ga0209454, IMG submission 187400) | Marine gutless worms symbiont microbial communities from Max Planck institute for Marine Microbiology, Germany - Olavius geniculatus... | ecosystem: Host-associated >... | reverse complement strand
GACGATCTCCGGCACCGGCCTGATCGAGTGGACGCCGTTGGAGGGGGTGACAAGTTCCGGCGAGGTGATGGTGACTGTTGCTGACGGTGGCGAAGATGCAGCTGCAGCGGCCACAGAGATCTTTACCATATCCGTTACAGTGGTCAATGATCCACCGGCAATCACCTCGATGGCGCCAATCTCAGCAGCAGAGGATGAGCTCTATAGTTACCAGGTGACGGTAGCTGATCCGGATGATGGTAACAACGGCACTGACCTGAACTTTATTCTTGCCAATGAACCTGCCGGGATGACGATCTCAAACACGGGACTCATTGAATGGACACCGGTAGAAGGTGTGCTCAATTCCGGAGATATCACGCTGACAGTCGCTGACGGCGGCGAAGATGGTGCTGCAGCGGCCATAGAGATCTTTGCCATCGTCGTAACATCTGTCAACGATGCGCCGGTGATCAGCTCCACGGCCCCACTTTCCGCAACCGAGGACACACTATACAGCTACCAAGTGACGGTGGCTGATTCGGATGATATCAATAACGGCACGGATTTGACATTTGGCCTGATCAACGCTCCCGCTGGGATGACTGTATCCAGCACCGGTCTGATCGAGTGGACACCACCTGAAGGTGCCACGACTTCCGGTAACGTGACAGTCACTGTCGCTGATGGCGGAGAAGATGGAGTTTCAGCAGCTACACAGCTCTTTACAGTCGCTGTAACAGCTGTGAACGATGCGCCGGTGATAACCTCCACGGCTCCGGTATCAGCCATCGAGGATGTGCTGTATGCTTACCAGATAACGGTAGTTGATCCGGATGATGCGAATAACGGCGCGGATCTGATTTTCAATCTGACTGACGCTCCAACAGGGATGACCGTCTCGAATACGGGCCTCATTGAGTGGACGCCGCTTGAAGGGGAGGCGAGTTCGGGTGATGTGACGGTGACCGTCGCCGATGGTGGCGAAGATGGTGCCACAGCGGCCTCCGAGCTGTTTACCGTTTCGGTTACTTCAGTCAACGATGCACCGGTAATCACATCCACGGCGCCGACTGCCGCTACCGAGGATGTGCTCTACAGTTACCAGGTGGTGGTCGATGATCCGGATGATGCGAACAACGGCACTGATTTGGTATTTAGCCTGACCAATGCCCCGGCGGGGATGACGATCTCCGGCACCGGTCTGATCGAGTGGACGCCTTTGGAGGGTGCGGCGAGCTCCGGCGAGGTGACGGTGACGGTCGCCGATGGTGGGGAAGACGGGGCAGCTGCTGGGAGCCAAAAATTTTCGCTGGCCGTGACCGCGGTCAATGATGCGCCGACAGACATTGCGTTGAGTAGTGGCAGCATTAATGAGAACCTGCCGTCCGGGACCCTGGTGGGTACTTTTACCTCCACCGACAGCGATGTCGGTGACAGCCATACTTATAGCCTGGTAGAAAGTGGTATTGATGATGATTGGATGTACTTCACCATCGCGGGCAACGAGCTTAGATCGAATTCGATCTTTGACTATGAGCTTGTAAGTTCTTACAGCCTGCTGGTGAGAACGCAGGATGAAGAAGGTGAGATTTTTGAAAAGCCGTTCATCATAGCTGTAAATAACTTAAGCAATGAAGCACCGCTTGGCGTCACTTTGACCAACAGCGCAATATCAGAGAACCAGCCTATCGGTACCACTGTCGGAATCTTCTCGACAACAGATCAGGATATCGGCCAGAATCACGTTTACAGCATGGCTGAGGGATTAGACGATGACGATAACGCATCCTTTTCCATTGTAAATGATGTTTTGAAAACGGCGGCCGGACTCGATTTTGAAAGCAAAAGCATTTATAAAATTCGGGTAAAAACTGATGACCAGCATGGCGGGGCTTTTGAAGAGAAACTTACGATTACCGTTATCGACGCTAACGATGCACCGACCGACATCGCTCTGAGCAATAACCTGGTGGCCGAGAATCAGGATGCCGGGTCGATTGTCGGAATATTGACCACATTGGATCAGGATACGGCGGACGGCCACACCTACAGCCTGGTGAACGGCGCTGGCGCCGCCGATAATGGATTGTTTGCCATCTCCGGCAATGAGATTCGCACAGCTGCAAGTTTCGACTATGAGATGCGCAGTTCTTACAGCATCCGGGTGCGGACTGTAGATCAAAACAGCAGTATATTTGAGGAACAATTTTCTGTCGCTGTCTCAAATGTCAACGAATCGCCGATTGTGCAAGCCACTAGTTTCAGCCTGGCGGAAAACGCGGCAAACAACACTCCGGTGGGAACGGTAGCCGCTCTGGATCCCGATGACGCCGACAGCCTGACCTACAGCATCACCGCCGGCAATGCGGACGGTGTCTTTGCCATCGACAGCGGCTCGGGTGTGATCACAGTTGCCGATAACAGTACGCTGAATTTTGAAGCCACACCGAGTTACGTCTTGACCGTTGCAGTGACCGACCTCGGGGCGCTGAGCGCAGAGGCCTTTATCACCGTTGATGTCGCCGATATCAACGCAACTCCGCTGATTACGGGCCAGGCTGCAGTAAGTACCGCTGAAGATACGGCGCTCATTATAACGCTGTCGGCTTTGAACGTCACAGACCCGGACAACGCCTATCCGGCCGATTTTTCGCTGGCAGTCGCTGACGGTGCCAATTACAGTCGCTCGGGCCATACCATTACACCGAGTCCGGATTTTAGTGGGATCCTGACGGTGCCGGTGACCGTTGACGACGGTGAGAACGCAAACAGCACCAGCGCTGTATTCGATTTGATGGTAACGGTGACGGCAGTCAACGATGGACCGGTGATCAACTCGACGGCACCGTCGAGTGCTACGGAGGATGTGCTCTACAGCTACCCGGTGACGGTCACTGATCCGGATGATGCGAACAACGGCATGGATCTATTTTTTAACCTCATCAATGCCCCGACAGGGATGACGATCTCCAACACCGGCCTGATCGAGTGGACGCCGTTGGAGGGGGTGGTGAGCTCCGGCTCGGTGACGGTGACAGTCGCCGATGGTGGTGAAGACGGCGCGGCGGCAGGCAGCCAAAACTTTACCCTGGCCGTCACGCCGGTCAACGATCCACCGACCGACATTACGCTGAGCAATAACACTATTGATGAGAACCTGCCGTCCGGTATTCCGGTGGGTACTTTCACCTCGGCCGATACTGATGCAGGCGATAATCATACATACAGCCTGGTAGAAGTGGGGACGGACGATGATTGGATGCATTTCACCATTGTGGGCAACGAGCTTAGATCGAGTTCGATCTTTGACTATGAGCTAGCAAATTCATACAGCTTACTGGTGAGATCGCAAGATTTAAGTGGTGAGTTTTTTGAGAAGCAGTTTACCATTATGGTAAATAATCTGAACAATGAAGCACCGCTTGGCGTCACTTTGACCAACAGCGCAATATCCGAGAACCAGCCTATCGGTACCACCGTCGGAATCTTCTCGACAACGGATCAGGATATCGGACAGATTCACCTCTACAGCATGGCTGAGGGAATAGACGATGACGATAACGATTCATTCACCATTGCCGGTGATGCGCTGCAGACGGCGGCCGCATTCGATTTCGAACACCAGCGCATTTACAAGATTCGGGTGAGAACCGATGATCAGCATGGTGGCGCTTTTGAACAGAAGCTCACAATTACCGTTATCGACACGAACGATGCTCCCTTGGCAACAGATGACACGGTGAGCACCCATGCAGACACCCCGGTAATCATCGAAGTGCTGGCCAACGACCGCGATGAGGACGGCGATGGCTTCAGTCCGACACGGGTGACCCAGGCGGCCAACGGCATCGTGACGGACAATGGCGACAACACATTCACCTACATCCCGAATGCTGATTTTATCGGCCAGGACGCCTTCACTTATGAGATCAGCGATGGTCAGGGCGGCAGCGACGCGGCCACGGTGAGTGTGAATGTTTATGCAGGCCTGTTCACCTTATCATGGGATCCGAGCGATTCACCGGAGGTGGTGGGCTATGAGGTCTCTATTGGAACCGCACCGAGGGATTACACGCAAACCATCGATGTCGGAAACGTCACCAGTTACAATATATGGCTGGCCGAAAAATTGGTTACTTATTATTTTTCCGTGGCGGGATACGATTCTGAGGGGCAGGCAATCGACTTTTTCAAACCGGAAACCAGTGCCCGCGTGATAGATGTTAATCAAATCACAACCTCGATCAATTATGAGGATGCTTGGAACACGACGGTAACCGGTTGGTTTGTGTCTGACGATGACCCAGTCGGGGCGGCGATTGCCAATGTTTATGATACGGATCGTCAAAGCCGTGTGATCGAGTTTGCGGGTTCTGGCACTGCCAATGGGTACCAATTGAGAAAGGCTAATGGGAGTCCGTGGCACGATTCGAGTCGGCTTGTACTAGAATGGAGCATGCAATATTCGGAGAAGTTTGAAGTTTATATCGATGTGATGACCACAGCGGGTCAGCGATATCTCTACTACACACCTGTTGACGAAAGCAGTCTTGGAGGCGGAGTATATGTGCACCATGGTCTTGGTTCGTATGTGATCGATGGTCTATGGCATACGATTGTTAGTGATCTGCAGGCGGACCTGGAGGACGCTCAACCCGGAGTGAGTATTCTGGAGATCAACGGTTTTCGCGTCCACGGCAGCGGCAGGGTGGATGATATTAAATTGCTGAGCGCCATGCCCGTATCCTGGGATAATGATGGTGACGGGCTTGCAGATGTCGACGAGAGGGGTGTTTACGAAACTGACCCGTACAAAAAAGACACGGATGAGGATGGCATTGATGATGGCGAGGAGTTGGTACTATGGGATACCGATTGGAGCATCGATTATGACAATGACGGACTGAACAATCTGGTGGATATCGACTCTGACAATGATGGTGTTCAAGACCAGGCCGAGATTGGCCAGGGGTATAATCCCGCAGACAACAGCAGCACGCCTTCACAGCCGTTATATGAGGACGCTGAGGATAACACGACAGACGGCTGGGTTGTCTATGACGATGATCCAGCCGGGGCAGTGATTGCTAATGTTTATGATACGGACCGTCAAAGCCGGGTGATCGAGCTTGCGGGTTCGGGCACTGCCAATGGTTACCACTTGAGAAAGGCTAATGGGAGTCCGTGGCGCGATGCGAGTCGGTTTATATTAGAATGGAGCATGCGATATTCGGAGAACTTTGAAGTCCTAATCGATGTGATGACCACAGCGGGTCAACGATATCTCTACTACACCCCGGTTGACGACAGCAGTCTTGGAGCAAGTGTCTATGTACACCATGGTCTTGGTTCGTATGTGATTGATGGTCAGTGGCATACGATTGTTAGTGATCTGCAGGCGGATCTGGAAGATGCTCAGCCCGGGGTGAGTATTCTGGAGGTCAACGGTTTTTATATCCACGGCAGCGGCAGGGTGGATGATATTAAATTGCTGAGCGCTATGCCTGTATCCTGGGATAATGATGGTGACGGGCTTGCGGATATCGACGAGCGGGGTGTATACGAAACTGATCCGTACAAAACAGACACGGATGGGGACGGCATGGGAGATGGTGAAGAACTATCCTTCTGGGGAGCGGATTGGGACATCGATTATGATGGTGACGGATTGAACAATCTGGTGGATATGGACTCGGACAATGACAGCGTTCATGATCATGCCGAGATAGTCCAGGATTTTGATCCCGCAGACAACAGCGATACGCCTTCACAGACGATTTATGAGGACGCTGAGGATAGCACGACAGACGGTTGGACGGTATTATTTGCCGATAATCCGGCGGGGGTGATGATTGCCAATGTTTATGATACCGAGCGTCAAAGCCGGGTAATCGAGCTTTCGGGTTCAGGCACGGCCGATGGATACTATCTGAGTAAGGCTAGTGGGAGCCCATGGCGCGATTCGAGCCGCTTTGTAATAGAATGGAGCATGCGATATTCTGAGCATTTTTATGTGTTTATCGATGTCGAGACCACGGCGGGGCAGCGATATATTTACTACACCCCGGTTGACGATAGCAATTTTGGAAACGGCGCATATGTGCAATATGGTCTTGGATCGGATGCCAAAGACGGTCAGTGGCGTACTATGGTTCGGGATCTGCAGGCGGATTTGGAAGCAGCTCAGCCCGGGGTGAGTATATTGGAGGTCAACGGCTTTCGAATCCACGGCAGCGGCAGGGTGGATGATATCACATTAATGAGGATCCTGGATAGTGATAGAGACGGGCTGGCGGACGTCGACGAGACGGATGTTTACGAAACTGATCCGCACAAAATAGACACGGACGGGGACGGCATGGGAGATGGTGATGAACTATCCTTCTGGGGAGCGGATTGGGACATTGATTATGATGGTGACGGATTGAACAATCTGGTGGATATCGACTCCGATAATGACGGCGTTCAAGACCATGCTGAGATTGTTCAAGGTTATGATCCCGGGGACAACGTTTCCGTTCCTCTCCAGACGATATACGAGGACGCTGAGGACAGCACAACGAGCGGTTGGGTGGTATTTGACGATGATCCGGCCGGGGCAGTAATTACCAATGTTTATGATATGGATCGTCAAAACCGAGTAGTTGAGTTTTCCGGTTCAGGCACTGCTAATGGTTACCAATTGAGGAAGGCTTACGGAAGCCCATGGCGCGATGCGAGTCGCTTTATATTGGAATGGAGCTTCCGGTACTCGGAGAAATTTGAAGTATTTATCGATTTGATGACGACAGCGGGTCAGCGATATCTGTATTACACCCCGGTTGGCTATGACGATCTTGGAACCGGTGCCTATGTGCACTATGGGATCGGGTCGGATGCGATCGACGGTCAGTGGCATACGCTAATTTGTGATCTACAGGCGGACTTGGAAGCTGCTCAGCCCGGGGTGAGTATTTTGGAGGTCAACGGTTTTCGCATCCACGGCAGCGGCAGGATTGATGATGTTAAATTGCTGAGCGCCATGCCTGCATCTTGGGACAACGATGGTGATGGCCTTGCGGATGTCGACGAGAGGGGCGTTTACCAAACTGACACATACAAAAAAGACACGGATCACGACGGCATTGATGATGGTGAGGAGTTGGTCTTCTGGGATATGGACTGGATCATCGATTATGATAGTGACGGATTGCACAATCTGGTGGATATCGACTCCGACAATGATGGTGTTCAGGACAATGCCGAGATTGTCCGGGGTTACGATCCCGGAGACAACAGTTCTACTCCTTCACCGCCGGTTTATGAGGATGCTGAGGATAACACGACAGACGGCTGGGTGGTATATGACGATGATCCGGCCGGAGCGTTGATTGTCAATGTGTTTGATACCGATCGTGGGAGCCGGGTGATTGAGTTTTCGGGTTCAGGCACTGCCAATGGTTACCAATTGAGAAAGGCAAATGGGAGCCCGTGGCTCGATTCGGGTCGGTTTATCATTGAATGGAGCATGCGATTTTCCGAGAAATTTGAGGTTGTCATCGATGTGATGACTACGGCGGGTCAGCGATATATTTACTACACTCCGGTTGACGGCAGCAGTCTTGGAGGTGGAGTATATGTGCACCATGGTCTTGGTTCGGATGTGATCGATGGTCAGTGGCGCAAGATAGTTAGTGATCTGCAGGCGGATCTTGAAGCTGCTCAGCCCGGGGTGAGTATCCTGGAAATCAATGGATTTCGCATCCACGGCAGCGGCAGGGTGGATGATATTAATCTGCTAAGTGCCATGCCTGTGTCCTGGGATACTGATGGTGACGGACTGGCTGACGTCGACGAGCGGGATGTTTACGAGACTGATCCATACAAAAGAGACACGGATGGGGATGGCATGGGAGATGGGGATGAACTATCCTTCTGGGGAGTGGATTGGGATATCGACTATGATAGTGACGGATTGAACAATCTGGAGGATATGGACTCGGACAATGATGGTGTCCATGATCATGCTGAGATAATCCAGGGATTTGATCCCGGAGACAGCAGCGATACGCCTTCACAAACAATATATGAGGACGCCGAGGATAACACGACAGACGGTTGGGTTGTATTATACGACAGTGATCCGGCCGGAGCGGTGATTGCCAATGTTTATGATACCGATCGCCAAAGCCGTGTCATCGAGCTTTCGGGTTCAGGCACTGCCAGTGGTTACTATTTGGGAACGGCTAATGGAAGCCCATGGCTCGATTCGAGCCGGTCTATAATTGAATGGAGCATGCGATACTCTGAGCACTTTTATGTTTTTATTGACGTGGAGACCACTGCGGGTCAGCGATACATCTACTACACCCCGGTTGATTCAGATACTCTTGGAAACGGTGCCTACGTGCATTATGGTCTTGGTTCAGATGTGAAGAATGGACAGTGGCTTACCTTTGTTCGTGATCTGCAAGCCGATCTGGAAGCGGCTCAGCCCGGGGTGAGTATTTTGGAGGTCAACGGCTTTCGCATCCACGGCAGCGGCAGGGTGGATGATATTAAGCTGAAGAATAATAGTTGATGAGAATACTTGCAAATGCCAGTGGTCTTTTTTTTTTGCGTGATTGAAGTGCTAATTGCTCCGGGCCCCTTTGATGACAATATTGGAGAACACTTTCCAAAAATAAGTCCATTGTGTTTTTAGGGGTCTTTCAAGGTAGGCCTCCAGGTACCTCCTTTCCGAGGCGAATATCTCCGGCAGCGATTTAGGTATGTCGGCATAAAAAGGTGGTATCAGCCCGGGCATTACCGATGCTCTAAGTTTGCGAAGGTCATCCGTATATAAACTGAGGTATTGGTAGCTCAAAGGCCTGACCCCAAACAATTTTAGATCCCCCTTAAACCAGTTGTATATCATCGGCAATTCGTCCAGCCAGATGTTACGCATGAACTTTCCCCAGTCGGTGACCCGAAAGTCGTCTTTGAATTTCCCCCCGGTCTTCAGATTGTTTTTTTGATACATATATTCCTGCAAGAATTCTGAAAAGGGATACATGGTCCTGAACTTGTAAACAATAATCATCTGACCGTTGATGCCAACACGTTTTAACTGTACGATAGGGCCGGAGGTGGGGTTGGTTTGGTAAGACGGCATTTTCACCTTTTGGGCGACGAAGAATAAGTCGTTCCCGATTTCCCTGTGGTCAACCAATTTAAACCCGCAAAAATAGAGTCGGCCAAAAATCTCCGCCTCAGACACTATTTGGTTTCGGCCTTGGGTTAGAGCTAAATAAAATTTTTTGACGAAAGGTAACTTCGGGAAGATACGGAACCATATGAAATTGATATAGTATAACAAACCGGCGATACATTTCGGATATTTTTTATAATAATGTTTTTTGTGAGTCGAAATAGTGTGTACCTTGCCGATAAAATAGCCCTGGTTTTTCAATTTTCTGTAAACTGTCAGAAAATACCGGTTGAACCAGCGCACATCGTTGGTCTTGTGAAGATTGATAAAAAGCTGGTGCCCGCTGTCTTCTAGCGGTGCAATTGCCTCGATGTCATCCGTACTCATCAGGGCCGTGGTACTCCGCTCGATCGTTGTCAGATCGACGGTATCCTTTATGAATTCATATATTTTCGGGTCGAAAAATTCCAGGGCGTGCTTGAGTTTGGTTCCAACCGGATCGGAGATTTCGGGTTCACGTTTTTCTCCGGGCAGATTTCGATTGTTTTCCTGAATATTGATGACTTTCCTGACCTCAGCCGTGGTTTCGATATCCTTGCCGATTTTGCCGTGTTTCCAATATAGACAGTATAAATAGTAGATGCCCGCCTCGAAGACCAATAGTACCACCGGGACACCGAATAATTGTAGCCTGGAGTAGTAAAACATCCTGAAGGCGAAAATGATAACTCCAAGCCCGGCGCCCATAAAAACGGCGGCCTTGATGCAATGGCTGAACGCGGCGGCATAGGATGCTTTAAAAACGGAAGGATTAAATTTTTTAGTGAAAACCGCACTAATCGCCCAGAGGCTATACAGCAACAGAATTGCTTGGTCGTATCCGGGCGGAAGGGCAAATCCGCCTCTTTTGATATAATTCATGACCATAAAGGCCGCCAAAACCAGCCCGGCATCGATGATCACCAATGGATAAGACAAAATGTCAAATGGTTTCTTTTTGATCTGAACGGACACAGCGTGGCCGTTGATCTGGGTTTTGTGAAAAAGATAATACAACGAATAAGCACCCAGCTCCAGCAGTAAAAAAACAGTGCATACGCCGAATGTCTGCATCCTGGATACTGCTGACAGCTCTGACTGTAAAACAACGGCAAAAGAGATCAGGTAGACCAGGGCGATATTTGATTTGACAATTACCACGATGGCCTCAAAGAACGTTTTTTGAAAAATTTTACGATACTTTTCCATGAGTATGGATATCGCCAGCCAGAGAAGATAGAAAATGGCAAACAACCCGAGATAGAGCATCGACAATTTAAGGTTTTGTCGCTTTGCCAGCTGCACACCCAGCAGCGCCACCGTCAGCAGTAGGAAATCGATGAACAATGGAATAGCATACCGGCGGGCACTTCTGAATTTATTCATGGCAATAGCCCCTAAATGCCCGTCTTTTTTCAAACCGGTGGTAAAATTGCTCAAAAAATAGTTTAACTTGTTTTTGTGATCATCCTTCATCTCCCCGAATTGTAGACCGCACCTGCGGTGGTAAATGTCCCCATTCGAGACGGTCGCGATATCAATGGTGTCATAAACAATGGTGCACGGCACATCTGACAGGTGAAACTTCTTATTTGCCATGTTAATGTCCACACGCATGATCCCGTCCACCGGCGTTCTTCCCCCCTGATAGTTGAAGGCAAGACCGCCGGGACTGATATCGGAAATCTTACCGGCCCTGACGCCCCCGGCTTTAAAATCGACAAGGGATTCGTCTCGGGCGGTCAGTCGGGTGTGTATTCGATTTTCCATCGTTTCAATTCTCTTTCAGCATCTCTGGACCTTTGCGCAAGGACTTAGTTTAAATTTCCGCTGATAATCCGGAAACTCCGTCATCGTTTTAACACTTTCAGGGTAATTCTCAACGAACCAGACCATAAATGCAGTGACATCAATTTTTTCGGCAAGCATTCTCTGTCGACGAATCGCCCATTCTTCATCAAGATTCGGCTTATTGATTAATTCCAGTGCCTTTTCCAGTACACCGTTTGAATTTCTATAATTAAACATTAAACCGTATTTTCGTTCCAATTCGGTACAATAACCGACCTCTAAACTATTTACATAAATTGCAGGCACACCCAGCATTGCGCATTCGGAGGCCATTGTGGCACCTTCGCCAACAAACAAAGCGGCAAAAGCCAACGCATCATGAATTCTATCAGGAGGTATTTTGATTCGATACTTTTTTAAGTGGACCGGCAATTCTCCTTCGGAGCTAATGAATACTCTTGCATACTTTGAAAGCGCTTTTACAGCATCTAATTTGACTTGAAGATCCAAGCCGCTGTGACCCATATCATGACTTGCATGCCAGGATACAAAGCGAATAATGATGTACTTTTCATTCCGGCTAAGACCCAAAACGTTGAAGATTGATGGGTCAGGGGTAAAATAGTAGCTGTACAAATAACTTAACTCCATATAACCGTCAAATCGGATCTGTTTCTTCCCTAGCCCATTTTTGTAGCATGATGGGGTTAAGATACATTGTGAAAATGGATCGGTTAAATAGTGAGAAAGTTTAGCATGCTCGGTATCGTTAAAAACGATGGACGGTTTACGAATTAATTTTGATACAATTGCAGCATAAGGTGAAGCGAAGCTAATAATTAAATCAGGCTCAAATTTTCTTGCACACCTGTAAATTAAATAAACCGCTTTGTTATAATATATCGCTTTACCAATCACAGATCTTCGGCCTTTGCCTCTGTCCAAGAATGGTATGTTGTGCTTTTTCAATAAATAGTGTGCAATTTCCTTGTTGCGGGAGGTTATCATAAAGCGACTCCCGTTAGTCTGCATAATTCTAATAAAATTCTTGAAGTAGTGAACATGGGCAGGGTGTCCAATATCTATCAATATTTTCATGACTACTCCAAAATTACTGCGAGGCATCCAGACCCATCATGACCGTTTTAAAAGAGAAATGAAAAAGTTATCTAATTTTTCATTTTCCTTATTTTTGTTTATTCGTTGATAAACGATCTGATAGGCGGAATCTAGCTCCAACTTCATATTATTGTTTAGCAATTTTAATATGGCGGCTGCTAGGGCAGATGAATCACGCACGGGAACAATCGACAAATGTTTGCCGGGGACGAACTTACTTTTAAGCCATGGCAAATCAGACACTACGGCGGGGGTTAGTGTGGCCATGGCTTCATATACTGAAAAGGGGGAAGAATCGGATGATGGTATCGAGATCGAAATATCTGCGTCAGTGTAGTAATATTTCATCTCTTTAACATGATCCAGCTTCCCACAAAAAAGAATATTTTGTTCTAGTTGTTTGTCCTTAATAAAAAATTTGGTTTTGTCGTCAAGATCTTTCCTATTGCCGGTGAGCATGTAACAAACATCAGTATATTTTTTTTTGACGATTGGAAGAGATGCAATCAATGTGTCAACATTGTAAAGATTTTTTAAACCTCTGGAGTGGAAAACTATAGGGCGACTACCCAACTTATATTTTTTCCTAATCAACCCTTTTTCGATGTTTGGCTTGAAAACATCAAAATCGATACCTATTTCGATGACTTCATTTAAGACCTTATGTTTAGGTAAGAAACAATTTCCTCTCTGTTGAGCAATTTGCGAATCCTGCGTGATGCCGTCGCAAAATCTCCAAAACAGTCGGTAATAGAGTTTTATTAGTGGATATCTTTTGGGGGTTAGAAGAACGTCAGAACCTTGAACTTCAAGCACATTACGTTTGGCCTTCGAGGAGAACAAATAAAAACAGTTTAAGGCATTTATGACATAAAAAATATCTATATTATCAGTATAGCGACAGATATGGAATCCATAAATAAATCGTTTCACAAACAGAAAATTATTGAAAATCAAGTTTGGCAGCTCAATTATATTTAATCCATTGATCTGTTTTTGCTTCTCTTTTTTACAAAAGACAATTGAGTAGACTTTATGTCCTTTAGATAGGAAATATCTGATTCTTACTTCTGCATAAGGATCATTGGGTTGGTGCAAAAAGGCTATCCGCATTTTGATGATTCGACCATACTATTTTTCGAAAGATCGGTAGAGTTCAGCGACAACTTTTTCAGTGATCTCAAATTCCTGACCAAACCAAATTGGTAAACATGCATGATGTCCGATTAAAGGATTATTTTCTCCAATTATGTAATCATAGACAGGCGAGGTAGTGGTGCTTAATTCAGGTAAATATTGGGAAATGGGTACTTGATAATTGTAAATAGTGAATTTGTAATAATTTCCATCTTGTCCATTTTGATCTTGAGGGATATAAGAAATTCCGAGGTCATTACAGGCACTAAGGTAATATTCAGCTGTTCTGCGTTTATTATCAAGGATATATTGCCAATCTCGCAATACAGAGTAAATTAGCAGAGCCTGTACTTCAGACAACCGATTATTGAAGCCAATTTCCATTTTTTGTCTAAAGCGATCATAGATACCAAAATTCGAAACCAATTCACCGATCTCTTCACTATTTGTTACGACAACTCCTCCTTCCCCGGCGGGAATAGCTTTCGTGGCATAAAATGAATAAACGCCGGCATTGCCGAACGAGCCCGAATGCTTTTTGTTCAGGGTTGCTGCAAAACTATGAGCACAATCCTCAATTAAAATAATATTTTCGTTCTTGCATAACTGAGCAATTTTTTGAATATCCGGATTGATTATCCCACCAATATGAGTAAGTAATAATATCAACCTGCTTTTCTCTTGCTTACTATGCCCGCTGATGGCATTTTTCACGGCATCCAGATTAGGCATCAGGGTGTCTAACTGGCAGTCTATATACCCGGTCAGGCGGCATCCTGCGGAAGGAATCATTGTCTTAACACCATACATCGTGTTAGATTGAATAATAACCCTGTCTCTTTTGAAATAATGCTGATAAATTCTTAAAAGTGCAACGACCCCGGCACCATTAGAATTAGTTGGAATAGCAATATTACTACGAGTCAGTTTGACTATGAAGTCAGAAATTTTGGAGTTCCAGGGTCCCTCGGCTAATTGGCCTGATTCAAAAATTAATCCAATATGGTCATGAAAATGCTGAACCGCTCGCTCCGGTAATTTTATTAATCCCATTAATTTTCCTCATTAGACTTGTTGAAGCTTCATCGAGTCAAACCAAACTGTATCAGCTACCATGCCTGCGAACTTCGGGTTTTCAATTGTTGTCGGAAAGAATTTACGAGGGTTTTTATAATATACGCGTCTGTAAAACTCTGGCGCAAGACTGAAAGCTAGGGAAAATTTTCCCGGAACGATCGTCCATATATTATTTCCTATTTCTACAATGTGATAAAGATAGCTTCTTGGTTCATTTTTAAAAGTAATCTCACTTTTGACTCCGATATACCGATCGATTTCTTTTATTTCCGGAAAGTATGCTTTTTGTTGGCTTACCACAGAATCAAGATAGGCGTCACATTTCGACTGATTCTTAAAAGAAACGCCGCCGACTAGTCCGTATCCATTTTTTCTGGTAAGAAGGTTTATGCATTTGGTGGGGTAGTAATCCAAAGCCACGAAAGACTTTGCAGTCGGCGGAAGGCCGGCAACCACAGCAATGGGAGCATAGGATGTAGTGATTTTTGCAGTTGAAAAGATATTGGTTCCAGAGCCGGCGCATACGGCTACCTTCTCGGCCAGGATATTATTATGATCAGTAATAATATTTTTTTTTCCGTCCGGTGCATCTTCAATACGCCTGACTGGATTCGATAAGGATAATTCCAATCCATTTTCAATTGCGGTGGTCAAGATATCTCGTAACAATGCTCGTGAATTTAAAGTGAAGTCCGGGGTCGTAAATGTTTTAAATTTTTGACGGTGCTTCAGTATTTCGGATGCGATGGATAAAATTCTACGAATTCTGTTTTTCTTAAAAGGCTCTGTTTCTCCGGCCCTTCTTCTCAACCAGTCGTGTTTGTGAATTTTTTCTATTAAAAATATTGAACGGGCGGCAACTATAATCCAGGGAAGCAGTAGTTTTCGGTTTTTGATTCTAAATTTAAAATCAATGTAGTTAGGTTCAAACCAAGCTTCCTTTTGAGAATTTATCTTCATACCAGCCATTGTCGGAATTAAATTCATCCTTTCGTAGCATGAGTAGTACTCAATCAAGTCATCAATGGCGCCCAATAAAAATTTTAGGGTTTTAAGTTTATCCGGAATAATCGTATATAGGGAGCCGGTATGCATCCATTCATGAAATTCACGGGTCGTTTCTGAAGCAAGTTTTGGGTTTTTCTCGATCAATACAACCGAATGACCCTCGCGGACTAGAATTTCACTTAATATGATGCCTGCAATACCACCCCCTATTATCGCCCACTCATACTTTTTCATTATTTTCATTGCGTTCATTATTTTGATTAAGTAAATAATAGCTCACAGTATTTGCCAAACCCGTGTTTATCGGAGTAAATCGTTCAGGATTAACATTGAAAAACTTCACTAATTTTCCGCAGGAAGCTAATGATTTTTCTGGATCACCAAGGGGTAAATCTTTTCTAATAACTTCGGGGTCAATTTTAATTATCTCTTTTAGCATAGACAACAGGTTATCAATGGTTGTCGATTTGCCGACACCGACATTGACCACTTGGCAGATGCCGTTTTCATGAAGAAGTTCCATTGATTTTACCAGAATATCGACTATATCAGTGACATAAATGAAATCTCTGGTTTGATAACCACCATTGACTGTCACTGGCATGTCATTTAAGAGCCTGTCAATGAAAATTGAGATGACACCGGAATATGGACTCGATGGGTCCTGCCTAGGACCGTAAACATTAAAAAATCGTAATCCAATTGATGAAGTATGATACAATTTGTAACAGAGTTTTGCGTAGTGCTCCATTGTTAGTTTGTCCTGAGCATAAGGAGATAAAATGTCGTATTTCTCAACTCTGTCATTACCCACCGGTAAATTCCCGTATACAGCAGAAGACGAGGCATAAACGACCGGTATGTTCAAAGCCCGAGCCCAATCGAATACTTTCAGTGTGCCTATAAGGTTATTAGAACTGCTTGTGAATAATTCATCTATGGAGAGGGGAACTGAAACCTGTGCTGCCAAATGAAAAATCAAAGAAATATGGCCAGGAATTTTATTTAGCTTAACATCCTGTACGGATTGATTAAGAAACGTAATTCTGCTATCTGGGGGAAGATTCGAAATGTATCCACTAGTTAGATCATCAATGATAACAATTTCATGGTTATTTTCCAGTAGTCTATCAACCAAATGGGATCCGATAAATCCGGCCCCGCCTGTGACTAAATATTTCATAATTTAGGAATAATCTATTTCCTTATTTTAATTCTTTTGGCAGGAATGCCCCCGACGACTTCAAATGGGGCAACATCTTTGGTAACCACAGCTCCCGCCCCAATCACGGCGCCTTCATGAATCGTGATTCCTGGTAAGATAATCGCTCCACTCCCTATAAGAACATTATCTTCGATAGTTACATTGCCAATTTTATGAACCTGCCCAATTTTGGTCCCACTTGCAAAAGCGTCAGAATATGAATAAATCTGGCTCTTAGGTGCTATCGAGACGTTGTTGCCTATAGTTATGTTACCTCTGAAAGCATTGATATAAACATCAACCCCCAGATGACCATTATCTCCAAATACGATATTTCCCGTTCCGACAGTTACGAAACAACGGTGCCATACTTTAAAATTATTCCCAATGGCAATACGTTTAGCGTTTCCAACAACCTTTACTCCACCTTTTATTTTTGACTCTTTTCCAATTCTGCCCAGACGCGATTTCCAATAAAAAAACAGCAAGGTATCCTGGATTCGTCCCTTTAATTTTGAAATAGCGTCAAATGTTGTGTATTTCATAGCGGACTACAAAATTTATATGCACCGGGTAAAAATAATTGTGAAATATTTATGCCGAAAAAAATCCTTGAAATGATTATCTATTTACCCTCAATTTATATTAAAATAGATATCATTAAAATTGAAAATAAATGAATTCTTGTTGAGCTCCACCAAAAACTATTACTGCGAATACAAGAAAATAGTAAAGACCCCAACGAATGTATATTGGAAAATTGAATTTCGCAATTTGCATAGCATGTCTTTCTCTTCTCTGTATCCACTCGATAGAAGTTAAAATAAAAATTAGTAAAAACATAAATTTCGGATGAACTTCAGGAATTGAAAAAAAAGTTTTTGAAAAAATTCCGTTAATGTATGAATTTGCTTCCTGTATGTCAGGTGATCTGAAATATACCCAAGCAAGTACGGTAAGGAAAAAAGTTGAACCAATTTGCACAAATTCCCAAAGGTTCGGAAAAAAACTATTTTCAGCCACGATATTTGTATTAACGCGGTTTCTATTCAGAAGTATCAGTGGCAAAATATAAAGGGCGTTTATTGCACCCCATGCGATAAAGGTCCAGTTTGCACCATGCCAAAATGCACTAATTAAAAAAATTATGATAATGTTTCTAATTTTCTTCGTTATACTACCCTTGCTGCCACCCAAGGGGATATATACATAATCTCTGAACCAAGTGGCCAGGGAAATGTGCCACCTGCGCCAGAATTCAGCTATATCCCGAGAAAAATATGGGAAAGCAAAATTTGTCATTAGATTGATCCCAAATAGTCGTGAAGATCCGATTGCAATGTCAAAATATCCGGAAAAATCGCAATAAATTTGGAATGCGAAAAATATTGCCCCCAACAACAATGTGCTTCCTGCGTAATCGGTATAATTGTTAAAAATGTTATCTACATAATTGGCGGCATTATCTGCCACAACCACTTTTTTAAACAAACCCCAAAGAATTTGCCGCATACCATCAACAGCACTATTATAATCAAATACTCTTTTTCTTACTAACTGGGGCAAGAGGTTCTTCGCCCTTTCGATGGGGCCGGCCACTAATTGCGGAAAGAAGCTTACAAAGGTGAAAAATGCAGTAAATTCCTTGGTGGGCTCGCATTTATGTTTATATACATCTATTGAATAGCTTAATGATTGAAATGTATAAAAGCTAATACCAACTGGCAGGATAATATTTAGTTGGGTTGGCTGGAGATGCCAGCCGAATAAAGTAAATGCAGTCGCAAAGCTTTCTGCGAAAAAATTAAAATATTTAAAGAAGCCAAGAAATCCAAGGTTTACGATAATGCTCGTTAATAAAAAAAGCTTTCTTTGTCTAAGATCCTCTGCTTTTGAAAGTCCAATACCTACAGCATAATCCACTAGTGAACTAATGAATATGAGCGTCAGAAATCGCCAGTCCCACCACCCATAGAAGAAGTAACTTGCGAACAGAAGCAATATGTTCTGTTTTTTATAATTACCGTTCGCAACGAACCAATAAAGGACAAATACCAACGGCAAAAATATTGAAAATTCTATTGAGTTAAAAAGCATTCACTATAAAAATTTTGGACTATGTTTTAATAGTAATTAGATATAAAAATATAGTGTGAAAGCAATTGGTTACAAAAATATAGGTAACTAAACAGTAGATTTAAGTTGCGGTAATACGATCGTAGTATTGTAGTTTACTGTGCTTCGATCAAGCAGCCGCTTGATATGAAATTTTCAGTTCTTGACTCTAAAGTTTGACAAAATATCGGATAAGTGCCTAGTAATTTTATTGGCTCCTCGAGAATTCATGTGATGATAATCTGAAAAATCAGTATCCAGATACTTGTATTTTTCACTTGGTACGTAATTGAAATCATAAAATGGAACATTATTTATTGAACAGATCATACTGAAATGCTTATTAGCAGAATCAATCGGGCTTGACTTCAGCCTTGACGGTGGATAGGCGGACCTTACGCATATCAATTTAATATTATTTTGGTCGCACAATTCTATTAATTTGAGAAAATAATATTCAAGTTTTTTTTTAGAGACAGATGTATTTTTAAAAGAAACGATTTCACCGTATGTCTTGACTGTATCTGAGGCGACTGTTGTATTATCATATCGATAACCTTTAATCCAGGTATATGGTTGCTCAGGAATATTTCTTCTTTTTCTGTTGAATATTACGGATAGAAGGTCTCTTCTTATGTAATTTTTCATTTTGGGTATGGGTAGTAAAAAGTTGTAAATGCCTTCGGCGCCGAACCCATTTACAATCATATCTATTTTGCCGGTTGGCGTCATAAACCTGGCATTCGATAAAATTGGATGAAAATCATTACTTTTACTAAACGATGGTAAAAAGAGTTCGTAAATAACTGTTCTTGGTTCTTGAGTTTTTAATATCTCTTTTAGAATATAGTAAGTTTCTATTATATTCTGAGATCCTGTGCACATGTTATATGAGTTTACAGACAATAAGTCATCTAAGATCAACGGATTATATGCGCAATATCCCCTGCTAGAGCCTAAAAATATAACGTCATAGCTATTTTCTGAATTGGCAATATCACGCCATTTCAAATATTTCATATGGGTTTTGTTGGAGATAGCCAATCTGATTGGTTTTTCATAGAAAAAACTGACAACATAGTTAAAACCGACAAAGAAAGCTAGAAATAGCGTAATATGTATCAAGAACTTTTTCACGAAGCGATGTCTTTGATCGAATGGAAAATCCGCGATTGATGAAAGCAGAGTAAAATTTCGAAATAAAAATGAAAATTATACGAAGGAAGTTTTTCGCTAGATCGGCATTGCTAATAAAATAAGTGCGTCGAATGGAATGAGCAAGGTCGATCACCAAGCTAATGACCAACGGTTAAATTCTTTTCTTCGGGAAACTTCAATATTAGATTCGGAAAAGACTACCAAATAGATAAATACAAAAGAAAGCGCATAGTTTTTAAAAACGATTCCCGTATAAAAAAGATATTCCCAAAAAAAGAAAATAAGGAGAACAATTCTAAGTCTATAGTTTCTAGTTTTCATGATGATGCTTAAAGTGAACAATATTGTGGCAAAAATACCCAAATAGCCCCTTGAAACCAAGTTTTGAAAAATCCCGGTAGCTGAACCTTTTAATTTGACCCCTGTCTTTAGTTTATAAAAATCAAGTTTGCTTGTTGCAAACATGTATCGCAAGCCATAGCCGAACCAATCTTTTTCCGTCAGGTTTCCCCGGATAAATTTAGTAAACACCTGATAGGTTGCACCGCCCCTGCCAGACATAGTACCTTTTTCTCGGTTTTTTCCAAACATATAATTCATTGAGGTGTCCATCACGTAGTTATAATCGAAACTGCCCCAGGTCACTCTCTCTTTGTTAAGTAGGAAGTTCAGTCTAACACCGAAATAGAAAATCAATGGAATTGCCAATATCGACAAAATTAGAACTTTTTTAGTCAATTTCTTTTTAGGTACATAAAAATAAAATAAAAATACTATTATTGGTAGAATGAACCATATTGCCCTTTTTAAACTTACAAAGCCAATAAAGACCAGACCCGCTATGAATAGCCAGTCTTTAGGATATAGTAAGCCCTTGTTCTTGAGCCATATATACATAAAACCTAAAATGGGCAGCGTTGTAGCGGCAGCTCCTCCTTGGGAATTTATTGAGCCAACGATGCTTTCCACGTTGCCCATGACAATAAACTTGATAATTGACAACAAGATTTGAACGATTAGTAGGTGAAAAAGCAAGCTTTCTAAGTATATTTTGAAAGACGTCCGATCGCGAAGTCTGTATAATATGATAAAGGCTAAAAATACAATTAAATGCTTCGAATATTGGCTTAAAGTGATAAGCAAATAATCGCTATTTAGTATGGCGGTGTAAATAAAAGTGATTGAAAAGAAAGAAAAAGAAAAAGTCAAAAAACGAAGTTCGCGAAAAGCCGGACTGGAATTTGTTTTGATAAACCAGAAAATTACTAAACAAGTCGCGGCAATTTTGTAATAGTTCTGGATGTCTTTACCTAGATAACCGAAAAGTCCATAGAAGAATAAAAAAATAATGTACTTTGAAGTATCATGGTCTCTATATTTTAGCAGCAAATATGCAAAAGAAAGAATAACGCAAAGGTAATATGTGTGCAATTTAGCAGAAGACAAACGCCGTATTCCAGTTGCTGTGAAGTACCAGATGTCTAAATTGCCGCCCAGCTCCAACATTTTAATAATAATACCTTATATTTCTTAGGAATGATTTTGTCGTTTAGCCGTGTTTTTAAGTTCGGCCGAATGATAGCTAAATTTTTTTGGAAAGTAAAAAAAGAAACCGACCATCGAATAAAAATTATATAAAGTCTTGAACAAAAAGGAGCGAAATAGAGGCTCTTTCGATCTTATGTTCTTAACCGTTCTAGCCAACTGAATAAGAGTATATATAAATAAAAATAGTAAACCTATTTCCGGTTTATATGGCAATAATAGGAAAGAGGAAAATAGAATAAAAACGTAAAAAACATTTCGAAGATATCGGTTCAAATAAGCGCGACTAAAAATATGCTTACGCATTAGCAAGCCGGGGGAGAAAAGCGAAGTAGTTCGAAAGAAAGATGAAAATCGACTTTTATCAAAATAGCTCACCGTATGGTGGATCGCCATTAAATGGCTGTATAGTTTCACAGGAATACCGATTTCAGCCATTCTTAAGCCAAAATCCATGTCCTGGTTTCGAACTAAGCGTTCGTCCATTCCGTCGATCCTGTCCCATAAGGCACGTTCTATAATCATTAACCCCCTGGTAAAATTCATATGCATCGGTTTTTCTGGAATTTTGTCGTCTTCAGAGTACAGATATCTGAAATTGCCACTATAGTACCTATGGCGCAGGTAACCACTGACAAACGGATATTTCATTCTACTGCGCCGAATATCGAAGGCTAATTTGTAGAAATCTGGTATAAGTTCCATGTCACCATCAACAAAGAAAAGAACGGTGCCTTTGGAATACATTGCACCTGCGTTTCTAGCGATAGCAGCATTTACTGTTCCAGTGATTAAAACGATACGAATAGGATATTGTTGGGCAATTTTTAAGCTGTTGTCGTTTGAGTTTGAATCAACATATAATATTTCAGATGCAGCTATTTCATTAGATTTGACGAACTTAAACACAGACTCAATACACAGAGCGATTGTGTTTTGAATGTTCCTTCCGATTATTATAAATGAAATCAACGGCACACTCTATTGCGACAAAAAATGGCTGCCAATTGATTTGCAGCGCATCCGACTACCAAGTATTTTTCTAATCAAGAAAAGCAGTTTAAACTGAATAATAATCTCGACGTAGAATGATGAATAATCACGTAGCAAGAGCCATTTTAGACATCTCTTTAGACGCTGTATGATAAGTGTAAAGTAATTATAAATGAACTTGTTATTAAGGTTCTTGAGATGCGCAAGCGCTACAGAAAACAATAAATTTTGAGTAGATCGATATTGGTTGTCCGGCAAATATACTCTATCGTGGCAAATTGAGGACTTTAACACAATTCCAATTTTGTAACCATGAAAGCTAGCCCTGTAGCAATAGTCACGATCTTCCCCATAGTGAAAAAACAAGGGATCAAAGCCTCCGACACTCAAGATCATACTTATTGGAATTAACCAAACAGCGGCATTGACAAAGTTCGTTTCAATAGACTTGGTTCCAGATTGAGTAAATTCTTCAATTTCAGATAACGTCTTGAAAGGAATACAAGTAGAAAAATTCCGATCCAATCTGTTTCCCTTGCCATTGAGATGAACAGGGCTAAGAATTCCAAAATGAGGGTTAAAGACTTGCGTGTCCAATAATTTTTCAACGGTGTCCGGCTCGATGAATACATCCTGATTTAATAGCAAAACAAAATCAGCCATATTGTCGATAGCATATTTGAAACCAATATTATTCGCTTTACCAAAACCGTAATTTTTAGTATTTTCAATGATTTCGTTTCTAGGAAAATTTTGTTTTATAAATTCAACGGTACCATCAATCGAGCTGTTGTCGATAATTAACGGAGTCAGGGGAATGGTCGATCCCTCCAGACTCGTCAAACATTTGTCAATACAACGCATAGCATTAAAAGTAACGATTATGACAATTATCTTTCTGGTATCGTGATGATGCATCTATAAAATGACCCTAGGTATTAATAAGAAGGTAATTTCCAAAACCGGATGATATCATGAGGCTAATTGAAAAATATAAGGAAGTCCGAAAACCAAATTCCCTAAAACGATTGGTGAGAGCCTTAGTAATTTTTATAATTTTTGGCAGATGAGGCCAATACCGCCACTGACCAATTTAGGGTGTATTCTCCACAAAATTTCAAAAACTTTATTTCCCAGTCTATTTGCTTTATACTGAACATCTTTGGCGCGGAAAAGATTTCTGATAGGATAATCTATTGTTAGACCGAAATTATAGGGCTCCAGTAGATCATCATAAACAATATTTTTGACTTTTAAGCCGCATTTCTCAATAATTTTTGTAACTTCCGATTTGCTATAACGATATTCGGAAAAATAGTGAGTCTTTCTTTTTGCTAAATGTACCAGGCTGACCACCTTCAAAAAGGGCATATGCACGAGAAATCTCACAAAACTAAAATGCGGAACCGTTAAAAAAAAAATCCCGGTATCTTTCAACACACGAATATGTTCAAATATTGCCTTCTTTTGTAGAACTGGATCCTCAAAGTGTTCCAAAACACCTAAACTCAGGACTACATCAAAGGTTCTATCAGGAAAGCTCATATTAAAGATATCAGCTTGAACAAGCGCAAGATCCGCTGAATAATGGTTTTTTCTAATCGTTTTGATCGCCTCTGCTTCAATTTCAATTCCAATGACATCGTATCCATGATTTGCCAACGGGATCAGCCATCGACCTATGCCACAACCGGCTTCCAACAACCTTGCCGGTGGTGGATGGTGTTTCAGCAGATAGTGGTAGCTCGTCTGATAAAATGTCAGTTGCCGGTGTTCGGCGAAATCAACATTTTCCCAATAGCTCCCTCCTTTATCCGGTGCCTTTTTATAATTTCTAAAGCATTGATATTTCATTTTAGAAATTTTGCCTTTTATTATCTAAAAATCTTAGACCCTCAAGTAAGAGGAAAAAAAAGGTTAACGGGTAAAGAATACAAAGAAATAGGAAATTATGAAGTGACTTAGGTCTGAAATATGAACTTGGTTTTTCAATTTTATTGGATTTATTCAATATGAAATAGATAACATTTTTCTTATAAAGTAAAGCACACCTTTTCGCGACAAAAAACATATTAGCGTTTCTAGCCCATTTTCCCAAAATATTATAGTTTGCTTTAATCGTTTCAACAAAATTCTTGGATAAACTGCCCTCGGTGTCACGGTAGATAACCAACGGCAAATCGACATATCGAAATAAATAATTTTTTTTGAGTATCGTTAAATAATAGTCCCAATCTTCAGAATGCTTCAGTGTTTCATTCCATTTGATTCCATTAAGTGATCTTATGTTAAAAAATAGACACGATGGAATAAATAAAAAATCCAAGCCAAATCCCCGGTACATATCATCAAATGTAATGTCTCTGCCGATATTTACAGGTCGATGAAATGGTTGGGTATTATAAATATTCAAATTTTCACCACAGAGAAAATTTGAATACAATATGACATTTTCCTGGATATCGACACTCAATTTCATCATCAATTCCAGCCTTTGCGGCATTAGTATATCATCGGAATCTAAAAATTGAATATATTGCCCGGAAGACTTCTCCAAACCGAAGTTTCTGGCAGCAGACGGTCCGGAATTTGGCTGGTAAAAGTATTTGAACTGATCGTACTTGAAGGTATATTCTTGTGCGATACGCTTTGAAGAATCCGTTGAACCATCATCTACAATTATACATTCCCAATTTGAAATTGTCTGAGACACCACAGATTCAAGCGTTTCTCTAACGTATTTTTCGGAATTAAACACTGGAATAATAATTGAGATTAAATTTTGACGCATAATTGGTGCTAATTGTATTTAAGAATAGCCTGATAGATCCGCGAGCAATTGTCTTTATCGTGTAAGGGATAGAAATCTTTTACACGATCACGGTATAAATCTTCCATTTGGCACCCAGTTCTCAAATATTTTGCAATACGAACTATCAATTTGTCAGCCCGTCTTATCACTGGACCGAAGCCCATTGTTTCATGATCGAAGTAGCCTGGTTTCAAATGGCTTTTTTCGAAATCCTCTTTATCAAAACTGAAATAAATGAGGGGCTTAAACATGTAAGCAAAATCAAAACTAACACTTGAAGTATCAACAATCAGTAAAGCCGATTCTTTTAGTAAGTCCTGAACTGTAAAATCATCGTTGGATATAAGGGATACCCGGCTGCTACTCGATGTGAAACAGGACAGATATTTTTGAATTTCGTAATGAGGAAAAAAATATAATTCGTAATTAAACTCCTCCAGCACCTTATGTAACGCAGGCATATTAATGAGTTGTTGAAGCTGTTTATAGTAGCGAGAGTTCATGAAGGAGGTTTTTTGCATTTTGGTACAATTAGTTGATACTGTACTCGAGTAGATTATATTGCGTCGCCAAGTTGGCATAAGAAGAATCAGTCTTTTTTTCTTAAAGCCGTGCAGTCCATCAAAACGCGCAAATCCGGTATATGCGACTTCGTTTTCATCATAGCCGAACCTATCTACCACATATTCATATTCAGATTTAGCCCCGCAAAGAAAAAGCGAAATAGTAGATTTATGCTTCCCGTAAAAATCAGATACATCCGCATATGTAATACCATGATCTAAAAATATGTTTTGAGCTGTTGTGGGAAAATTCATTGCTGTTCCACTAAAGACTGAATTCGGAAAGCAAAGATTATTGTGGGCAGTAACATAATACTTGCAGGCAAAAAAAAGAATTCGATGGAAGAGACTGCCAAAATGTACTACTTTGCCGTGATTTTTGACCCTTTGGTATTGATTACAATTTTTATCAATAATGTAGTACGACCTTTCTTCAGGGTATTCTCGATTGATATATTTGAAAAAGTAGATACCGTTTTCCTGCGCTGTATCTCTCCTCTCTCCAATAAGCCATATATTTTTTCTTAGGAAGAATTTGTAACCCTTTGCGACCACTTTATAGCAGAAAATTTCCAGAAATGTCATCATCTTGGCGATTCGAAACTTGATATTAGGAATCAGTATTTTAGCCAAGTCTATAGGCAGCAGAAGAGAAGAACGGCGATTAAGCCATATTCTGTGTGACAATTTTAAAGCAATCTTCAACATTATATTTTTGACTCTAAAATTCCAACTTGATCTAAATAAAAGTATCAAATAGTTATACATAACAGGACACGATTTTCTTAACTGCATCGCATCCTTGCTCAGGTGCTGTAGGATTCGATTTTCTTGCTCCTTCCAGGATTCAGAAGACAATAAACGAAAAGTGTCGATCCTCCACAGCATGGCTCTGTGGCGAAACACCAGCTGCTTTCTCAAAGCAGCGGGCCAAGGAAAATGTTTCCTCAGAATCGTAAAGTATAGATTATAGTCGTGGAAAAAGTGATCCCAGTAATCAGCTTTGTGCGAAGACGGATTGGATAGACTTGCCGGTGTGTGCCGATAGAAATATAGCGATTCGCTGGTAGTTACAATCCTCTTAACAAAAGAAAGATATTCTGCAATTGCCGGTTCATCCTCAACAAGGATAGGCAGTTGCTTTATTCCTTTGATCAAGTCTCTGCGAAAAAGTTTGTTACATACTACTTGAATACTTGGAAACAGCAATTCGCTTTTCAGAACCTCAAAAACCGACCAAACTCCCTCAGGAATCCGGCCTTGGTCAATCAAAAGACCGGCTTCTGATACCTTAGCCATGCCGCACCATGCCATTTCTGCGCTATTGGTCGTAATTAAATCATGCAAAACCTCCATCATATTTGGTGCGATGTAGTCGTCAGAATCGACAAAGGAGATGTAGGGTGAAGTCGCATGAGCAACTCCCGTATTACGAGCAGGCCCCAAGCCTTTATTGTGATGGTGTGATAAGATCACTATTCGATGGTCTTTTTTTGCGTATTCTTCAAGTATCGACAAAGAATTGTCGGGAGATCCATCATTGACGCAGATAATCTCGATATCTTTCAACGTTTGACTGATGACACTATCCAAACAGTGCGGTAAATATTCCGCCACCTTATACACAGGTATAATTATAGAAATTTTTGCCATATTGATGTCTACATCGATTCAAAAAACTTTAATGGTCCGGCAACCGTCGAGGTTTAAGGCGCCGACTCCGGTTGCTGATGCACCCACTATTTCCAATTAACATTTTTTTTGATTACCCTGGCCGGGTTGCCGCCGATGATAGCGTTTTGCGTTGTGAAAACCCCTCGTACAACGGAATTTGAAGCAACAACACAACCATCCGGTATTTGCGTTCCTTCATAGATTTGCGCGCCACTGCCGATCCAAACATGATTACCAATTATGATTTCTTTTTCCCCATAAATTTTCCCTTCATATTCTATGGTTTGGCGATCATCATCCAAAAATTGGCAGTTCCAAGAAATCGCACAATTATCTCCGATTATCAGCCTGTGTGAGATAATTAGTGTCGTAAACGCTGTGATATGACCGTTCTTTCCAATTTCGACAACAGCATTTTCTCCAACATCGAACCTACAACCGCGACCAATTGAATATGAGCTGTTAATGACTAGCCTTCCTCGTATATTTAGAAAAGTATAATCTGACGGAAGCAGCAAGCCAAAGTAACTAACTCCTATTTCCAGCACCCCTTTAATATGAATATTTTTGATTCCAATTATTTTAGTTTTATTATGAGCGATAATGTTTTTCTTGTAGGCTATTCTGTAAAAGATAAAGCGTATTAATACATAGATTAGATTACAATCAGTTTTATTGTGAAAACGCCTGTATATTCGCGGTATGTCTTGCCATAGCCAACTAACTTTTTGAGAGACAATTTTCATACACGTTACTCATTCTATACTTATTGCTCGTTTTACGATACTTCCATTACCTTTATACAATCTATGTGGGTAAAATGATAATTTGACTACTTTTTTTCAACTATGGTATCCGATATGCGTGCCATATTGGCCGCCTAGAATTTTCTTTTACGACATTGATCGTGTATCCGGAATTGCTTAAACTTTGCCGAAGACCATCTGCATCTCCATGCTCGGGGTGGATCATTAAAATCAAATACTTAGGACGAATCTCTAAGGCCAAGAGTTGCCTGACCAACTCGAATTCGCCTCCTTCGGCATTGCACTTAACAACGATTGGTTCTACTCCATTCAACGCTTTTGACAATGTCGTGGTAAAAACTTTGAAAGAACTGGCCTGTTCTGCAGGGGCAGTATGGCTCAGAAAATCTCCCCACGAACCGTCTTCTGACTTCATTAACCAGGCAAGTCCGTTGAATTCTGCCAAAGCCGCCATAACAACACGTGCCTTCGACACAACAGCGCTTCCGGTTATTGTTTTATTGATATTCTCACATTTGGCGGGATTTGGTTCGATGAATATGGCTTGCAAGGAGGGGTAGCGCATAAGGAGTTCTACACCCCAAAACCCATTGTAAGCCCCGACGTCTAAAATCCATCCGCCTTTGAGGAGCTGGTCCTTGATAAAGTCAGGAAATTTTGGGAAAAAAAAATGAAATCCTGGCCCAAACATTTCCTCCAAAACCCGATCGTCAGTCGGGTCGGTTGAAAGATAATGGCGGGCTCCGCTTGGCGTATTTACGTATGACGGCAGGCAGAAGTCTGTTTGTAAAAATCTTCTTATTCGATAGTTGAAAGGATATCGTGTTCCCGGGAATAAACTAGGCAGACGAGTAGCCCGTCTCCAGCGGAATCGAATGCTCCTGACTGTCTTGCGAATGTTAATCGGGTTGATCAACACATCAAAATTATGTATGCCACTTCTGAGGAATAACGATGCAACCGTGCCGATCAGCTCTGGGTTGCCACGTAGAGGAAGACCGATAATAGTTGCCTGCTTCTACCCGAAGAATAGCAGCATTTTTTAGCCAATCCTGCTCTTCCGCCGAGGTGGCACACCAGAGATCTATCCGATACTGTCCGGCCAACAAAGGCAATTTAGGAACAAAACAGGTAACCTCTTGAACATTTTCAATCCCAATGGGACTTTCATCCGTAAAAAAAGAAGCTAACGTAGTTACCAATGAGCCTTGGTGGTCACGGATCAGGATGCCAATCTCCAAGGGGACAGACATGATCGCATTTTCCGTGGGAGTCGCAAATCGAACGCGAAAATACAAATCTTTGCCTGTTACAGCGAAGTCACAATGGCGACCTTGATGATCAATAATGACCAGGCTTTTGAATCTAAACTTACCGGCCCCCGTCCGGTCCGTTCTTTCTGCAATGGGAACGACGCTGACCGCATCGATGGTTTTCAGGTACTCGGAAACCACCACGGTTGCCGGTCCGTTTCGACAGATCCTACCCTCGTCAAGCAGTATTGCCGAAGAACACAAGGTCTGGATGGCTGCCATGTTGTGACTGACAAGTAACACCGTTTTTCCTTGCCTCGATGCATTTTCCATCTTTCCCAGGCATTTGCTCTGGAAGGCAGCATCGCCGACTGCCAGCACCTCGTCTACCAGCAGTATTTCCGGCTCGAGGTGGGCTGCCACAGAAAAGGCCAGGCGCACCACCATGCCGCTGGAATAGCGTTTAACCGGCGTATCAATAAACTGTTCAACTCCGGAAAAATCTACTATTTCATCGAACTTACGGTCCACTTCCTTTTTCGTCATCCCCAAAACCGTGCCGTTAAGATAAACGTTTTCACGTCCCGTAAGCTCAGGATTAAACCCGGTGCCGACTTCCAAAAGGCTGGAGATGCGTCCGCGGATTCTTGCACGCCCGTGGGTTGGACAGGTAATCTTTGAAAGGATTTTTAGCAGGGTTGATTTGCCGGCCCCATTTCTTCCTATGATGCCGACAATTTCTCCCATGGAGATTTCAAAAGAGATCCCTTTTAGAGCCCAGATGATGTCGTGGGAGTTTGACGTATCATTTGGACTCAGGTCGTCAAACCGGTATAATGAACGATATTTCCGATAATTTCTCAAAGGGTTTCTCAGGAAACCGAAGACAGCTTCCGCCATAGTATCTGATCTATCCTTTTTTACGCCGATGCGATAGCATTTAGCCAGGTTCTCTACCTGAATAGCTTTCTTTGGGCCGCTCATCATTCCATCTTTAGAACTTTGTTTATTTGTCGCTCCGCTTTATCCTTAGATTACATCTACGAAAAGGTGTTCCATTCGCTTGAAGTAAAGCGCCCCGCCGACCAGCAACAGCACACCGGTGGCTATACCGGGCCCAATATACATCCATGGCATTGGCATTCCTCCTCCCAGCAAGCAGGCGCGAAATCCCTCGACCACAGCTACAATCGGATTGAGTGAATAGATAAGTCGATATGTCTCGGGAATAGCAGATGCGGAATAGACAATAGGTGCTGAATACATGAGAAGACGGATGACAAAAGGCATAGCATGTTTGACGTCACGAAATCGGATTGCCATGGCAGATAGCCACAATCCGAGACTTAAGGCAACGCATATCATAAGAGCCACGAATACAGGTAAGTAAATAAGGTTCCAGGTCGGCGCCACACGATAAAAAAAGATCACCGCCAAAATTATTAAAGAAGAAATGAAGAAATCAACCATCTTGGCCAGTACCGGCGTAGCCGGAAATATTAACCTCGGAAAGTAGATCTTGCCGAGCATGGCTCTCCCATCGACCAGACTTTGACTTGATTTGGTTATCGCCTGGGACATAAATGTCCACGGGACAATAGCCACACTGGTGAAAAGAAAATAAGGTATACCTTCGGTAGATATTTTGGCGACTTTACCAAAAATTATAGTAAAAAGTATAATTTCGACCAAAGGCTGGAGTATGGCCCATGAAAACCCAAGGATGGTCTGCGCGTATAAAACCTTTATGTCTCGCCAGACCATGAAAAAAAAAAGGTCACGATAATCCCTGAGCTCCCTGAAACTAAATAACTTCCAATCAGACATCGGTCCAATTTCGGTGACTTTTCCTGAGTTCATAGATTTTCAACACCTCGTTATTGTGCTCGCCCCGGTCATCCTATTATTGTTTTCCTCGCCTGCGGTTGAGGCTTAGAAGGAAAAATCCCGCCCAGGGGCGGGACCAAAAGCATAGGGTGTTGTCATTGTGTTAAGCGCCGGGTACAGAGAACCTGATGCATCGGTAACAAAGCGAGCTTACTGGACTAAAAGACGTTCATTATCTGCCGGCACCGGGGCGACGACAACTGCGGATAGTATGGTGAATAGTATCGCGTTGGCTGGGATGTGCAGATTGAAGTCACCAATGCTATGTATCAGAATGGCTGTGATTCCTGATAAGGCTCCGAGGGTGGTTCCACGAACCAGGCGGCTGGGGTTTTTAAGCTTATTAAAACCTTTTTTGTAGCAGGCGATGATCATCCACACCAGTAGGGCAATAAACGTAATTCCCAATTCCGAAGTAAAATGCAGGTAATCATTGTGCGCATAAAATGAACGGCTGGCGTATCCCGGCGGCTGATATTGAGTAAATATCGTTGCATACGTACCCGGCCCCGTACCAAATATCGGATAATCTTTTATCATCGCTATCGTTCCTCGCCACCTCGACATCCGGCTTGCTAAGTGAGGGATTTGATCTTTTTGCTCCAGGGTTCGAATTCTTTCTACCACAGCTGTACTGGATAAAATAATGAGGACAACGGCCAGCAAACCGCCTATCAGGCACATGAGCAACTTTTTTCTTTGAAAATATCGGTTAGTTAATAAAACAATAGACATAAATGCCAAGCTCGTGAAGGCGCCGATCCAACCACCACGAGAGAGCGTAAGCACCAAGGCGACCAGCAGTAAACCGCCCAGATAGACTATAAAGACAAATATTCCCGGTTTATAGTTTAAAACGAAAAAACCGAGGACTAAGGGAAGTACCATTTCTAGGTAGCCTGCGATATGATCAGGATTGCCGAAGGTGGATGACAACCGATGACTACTTTGCTTTATATCGGTATATTCCCACCAGGTAAAGGGATTAGCTCCGCTGAGCTTGATAAGGCCAAGAATTGAAAGGAACGCCGCCACGCCGACTATAGTATATATAAGTTGTTTAAAATGTGATCGGTTGCGAACGGTATTAATGACTAAGTAGAAAATGATGATGTAATTGAACAATAATATCAAGGACCAAATGCTGGTATATTTATGCACCGAAAATACAGTAGATAGAATTGACAGGACAATCAGAACTAAAATTGGTTTGTCTAATGGCGTTTTGATCCACTTCCATTTCCAGCTAAAGCTATTTTCAACTAAAAAAGCGGTGAGGGCAATCAAGGTAAACAGGTGGATGGTGGTAACGGCCCAATCTTGGACTGAAGCCCTGGCGAGGGGCGTGAAGATTAGTAGGGCACAGAGCGTGTACCGTGGAATTCTGTGAGGGGTATTCGGCAATGGGTAATGGGTCATATGGTAGCGGTTAAAGATCAAACGATAAATCCCGAAGATGAAAGCTCAATTGGGAAAGTTCAAAGCTCAGAGGTCAACGTCGAATAGGCTAATGCCCTGTTCGATAGTTCAAGATATTTATGTAGAAGTTTCAAATCCGATGTCCTTTTTGCTTTCAGCTTTCAGCCTCGAGATTTGAGCTGGTGAGTGTCGTTGTTTTACGGGACGCAAACCTACCTCCGGCTGCTGACTTACCTTCCGTGAAAGATATTAACTATCAGATATTATTGAGATTTATGTATAAAACGAACAACGAATATCCCTGAATTGAGCATCTACTCAACTGGGGCACTATCCTTCTGCGCTATTTTTTTCCACGATCTCCCGATAGCGCTTTATGTAGCGTTTGTTATGGGGATCAAGTTCAATCGCCTTCCGGTAGGATGACTTGGCCTGCAGCCAATTCCCTATCATTATCGAAGCCTCGGCCGATTGGGCATAGTAAGCGGCGCTGTCAGGCCTGAGGCGAATGGCTGTCTGCCAGGCTTGGCGTGCGCCGTCATAATCCTTTTTTTTCCATCGCAACCATGCCTTTTCGTTATAAAAGTTTGCAGAAGGCCGGTCTGAATGGCTGATAATGAGGCCAAGTTGCAATTCGGCGCGATCAAACTTCTTCATTTTTTTTAGCAACCTAAAAAATAGCTTCCGGTAGTGATTATTCTCAGGTTCCAAGACGGTGGCCTTTTGAATGGCCAGTTCCATTTGCTTCCAATCGGTTTGCTTTTCAGCTACTACTGCTAGCCAGTAGTAAGCCTCGCCCGTTGGTTCATCTGCATTCGACTCCTCGAGGACCCGCCGGGCCCGGTCATATTGCTTCGCTTCGATGAAAGAATTGGCCAGAAGGATGGCTGCGCGGGCCGAGAGGGCGAATCGCTGCTGGACTTGTTGGTAGAAACCGTTGAATGCACTCAACATACCTTCGCCCTTGAAGCTGCGGTAGATTCTTCTCAAAAGCTCTTCCCGGGTTCGGCTTAAGGAAAGGCTATCTAAAAAACTGGCCTGAGCTGACTGTAGTTCTCGATTTCTTAGAAACAGCAAGCCCAGTTGGTAATATGCCTGCTCTGTTTTTCTGTGGGGTTGAATTTCAAGCACTTTCTGGGAATGGGCAATGGCAATCGTCCAGTTTCTTTCCTGGATCGCCATTTCGACGAGCGCCATATGGGCCGCTGCCGGGGAAATTTTGTCGTCGATGGCTTGCTGGAGGCCTTTCCGGCAGGCTGCTTTGACGGCCAAGGACCAGAATTCTTCTTTTTTCAAACTATGAAAGGCTGGTGGATAAATTCGAGCGAGGTTGTGAACTACTTGCAGCATTTTTTCAGTCACTTTATAGGTCCGATATAAATATTGGGACAGGCCATAGTGATATAGGATTCCGTTGGGCCTTAAACGGATGGCCATTTCATAGTAGGGCAGGGCATGATACGGATTCGCCGGCTCACCAGGGTTAATTATTGTAAACAGCTGCTCCAGCCGTGCCTCTGCCACAGCAAGGCCGTAGGCGCTTTGTGCATCAAAAGGATTGAGGCGCAAGGCTTCTTGGTACCGCTTTTTGGCCGACTGCGCTGAAGCATATGCGTTTTTTGTCCTTGGGGCTAATTTCCCTTTTTGGTGTAATGCGTCTCCCCAATCGCGCTGGATATTGTAATCTTTGGGTTGGTAAAGAGCGGCATTTTCGAGATCATGGGAAGCCAGACCGTAATAACCTTGTTGTAAGTATTTTTCCCCGCGCAGGTGGTGAATCTGGGACACAAGTCGCAGACTGATGCGATACGCGCCTATGACAGATAGAAGGACGACTAAAGCGGCGACGGTGCAGCGCCTGACGACAAACCACCGATTAGGTTTGTTCGGCACAAGGTGCGAACCACTTGAATTTAATTCCACATTCTGTTTTATTCCATTGCTGTGCATTTGCCTACTTCGTTTTCCACGCGGGATAGAACTCATGCGCCGTCAGCGTAATAATTAGCGTAATCTATAAAATAGTATTTATAATAGCCCGCTTTCTTAATGTTGACGTAATTTAAGGCCACTCCCAGGATGTTGGTTTTAGCCATTTGCAGCTTCTCGACAGTCTTAATCACCAAATCCATGTTTGCACTGCCGGATTTAACAACCAACAGCACCCCGTCAACATGGGGCGCTATCAGCAGAGCATCTGAAGCCGGTATGATCGGCGGTGCGTCAATTACTAAAAAATCAAACCGCTTTCGCAGAATGGATAATAAAAACGACATTCGATCAGAACTCAATAGCTCCGAGGGGTTGGGGGGTATATTGCCGGAAGGCAGCATGAAAAGGCCTTTTGTATTGGTTTTCACAATAGCTGCGCTGATCTTTTCCTTTAGATATGCAATCGGTTCCTCGCCAATGATGAGTTGCTTGTAAATTCGCTTGAAATCAACGGGATCGAATGCGCTCGGTTCAAAATCCGATTCCGAGCGGTCCTCAAAGGAAAAGCGTCCCGAATTGAACCCAATGGCTTTGCGAAGGCCTTCCATCAGGTGAACAGTGAGCGGACCCGTCAATTCTTCCTCTTTCAATAAACCCAAATTGAGCAGGATGAAGCCCAATTTTTGGCCGGTGGTCTTTTGCTGGGTAAAAGCCTGCTTGGCCTGTCCTTCGGTAATCATTCCATTCGAAATCAGGACCGAGGCTAACTTTTTATCTTCCGGCCGGGTCATCCAATTCAGATCGACCAATTTGCCCATAAAAAACAACAGTTCTACTTGCTCATTTTCCTGATATAGACTCAAGACACCCGTTTTTTTCTGCATCGTAAGCAGCCTGAACAGGTCTCCGATTTGAAATTCCGTCAAAGAGCCATTGCGTACGTCAGTGCCAAATACGTCGGAAAGCAATCCGGTAAGGCCTGGAGTTTCGCCGGGCTGGGCAAGACTGCTGAGAGCAGGTTTCCGAAGATCGCTATCAACCATCAGGACAGATTTTCCGGTTTGGGCCAGGGCGTAGGCCGTGTTGGCTGTGGTGAGGGTTTTGCCCTCTTTAGCGATCGCACTCGTCATCACAAAAGACTGTAGACGTTTATCCATGGATGAAAACTGAATATTGGTCCTCAGGGTTCGGTATGCCTCAGCGAAACTGGATTTCGTGGGGTAAGCGTCCATAAAATTTCGCTGAAGCGGAGCTGCCTGTGAGGGCCGTGCTCGTTTTCCGTTGAGCAAGTTCATTGCGATCGACCCTTCTGCCCCGGATAGGACTGGTTTTTTAGCCGTCCTTTGCTCGGCTTCAGGAATGACGCCCAAAACCGGCAGATCGAGGTGCCGTCGAATATCTTCTTCTGTGCGCAGGGTCTTGTCTAAATATTCCAGCAGGAAAGCCAGCCCGATCCCGATCATCAATCCTAAAAAGACGCCTAGGAACATTTTTTTTAGTTTATTCGGATTGATCGGTGCAAGCGGTGTGACTGCCGGTTCGGTGATGCGGATATTGGACACATCGATATCATCAGTAATATTGGCCTCTTTGATTCGTTGCAGCAGAATATCATAAAATCGTTGGTGGGTGTCGACGTTGCGCTGAAGAATTGTGTACTTGAGTTCCTTGCGGTTGGTGGTCAAGGCATCGGATTCAAAATCTTCGACTGTCGTTTTTAAGGCTGCCTCCTTTTGCGTCAAAACCGCCAGCTCGGCCTTTAAGTTTATCACTTCCTTTTGGATTTCAGCCCGGAACTTTTTACGTGCATTTTCAATTGAAGATCTGACCTGAATAATTTTGGGGTGTTTGGATTTGTATACCTTCTGAAGACGGGACATCTCAATCTCGAAATTCAAGAGTTGGCTGTATACACTGTCAATCAGAGGATTGCTGATAAGTGTGCGAGCATGCTGTGCATCGACCCGCGTCTCATCGACCCGCTCTAATTCATTCAGTTTGGTTTCCAACTCAACCCGCCGGTTTCTGGTTTCTATAGAAATATCATCTATATTGGTTATCTTTCCGAAGACCCCCTTTTGCTTTTCTTCTAAAGAAAATAATTTTTCCTGCTGTTTAAAAGCTAAAAATTCTTCTTCGGCTTTTTCAAGCTTTTTTTGGGTCTCGTACAGTTGATTGCTCATCCAGCTCAACGTGTTCCTGGATGAGTTGGTGCGGTTGTCCAGGTTAAACTCGATGTAGGACTGGACCAGGGAATTGGCGATGTCTCTGGCAAGTTCAGGATCATGGTCGTCGGCGCTGATGTTCAGCAAATGCGTATCCTGGACCGGTTCTATCCTGATTTTTTTGTTGATGCTTTTGATTAGCCGCTCCAGTTTCTGGCCAGGCGTCAGTTCTTTTTTGGGTTGGCCTGACAATATGCGGATATTTTGTTTGAGACTTGCAATATACTTTTTAATCGGGCTGGTTTCTAAAGGTTTCTCTTGCTCCGATTTATCCAATTTAAGCTTCTTGATAACCCGCTGAATCACAGGGCGGGAAGTAATCAACTTGGTGTGGGTGCTGAACCTGAGCGATTGCGAAAAATAATTTTCATTCTCAGTCCTTTGCCCCGTCAGCGGTGAGATCGATCTTTCATTTTCGATAACCATGACACAGGTTGCCCGATAAACCGGCACCATCCGGAAAGTAATAAACGCTGTTAGTGTGACTGCCAAAATTAACGAACCCATAATCAGCCATTTGTGCTTTATCAGGACCTGGTAGTACTCCGACAGGTGGATGGTTCGCTCTTGCTCTGGTTTTGCCATGTTTTCTCCTGATTCAGCAGGTAGCAATAAGGATTTAAGGTTAATTACGAAATCCGGATAAACCGGAACTAACAAATTATAAACACCAGATTACAGTATTAAAATATCGAATAATATCAGGGGGCAATATACTGACAACGATTAACGGACAACTCGCACCAGATTATAGCCAGGTCTCGGGAACCTGTATACGATCTCCCGGCTGAAGTTTTATATCTGCGATTTTTCCTTTCTTTACATCATTCAGATTTATCTTGATGACGATCTGTTTGTCACCCTGCTGTCGGATTACCCGTGTCCGGTTGGGCGCGGCAAATTTGGTAAAGCCTCCGGCCATGATGCAGGCATTCAATGCCGTCAATCCCGGCTGGTAGTCAAATATACCGGGGTCCGCAACCTCTCCTCCCACATATATTTTCGATTCGCCTACATTGAGCGCTTTTTCCAACGGGATGTAGACCACGTCGCCGGATTCAAGCGCTTGGTTCTGGCTCATGTCGCCTTGGTTTAAAAGCTTTTTCAGATCTACTTTGATGGACGCCTTGCCGGCCATCGGGTTTTTAACACTGTTTTCTTTAGCGTTTGGAATTTTGGATTTTCGCTGAATGTAGGCGACATTGCCTCGTGTCGGCAATACCCCCCCGGCTTTGGCGATCAGTTCGAGCAAGGTTGCCTTGGATGTCATCTCATAGAGCCCCGGAGATTTGACTGCACCGGATATGAAATATTGCAGACTGTGATATTCCTTAATTGATATGTTTACCTCCGGATTAACAAAATAGTCTTGGGCCAGCGGTTTCGTGATCTGGGTCTCCAACTCTAGGATGGTGTGGCCAGCTGCCTGCATTGACCCGATAAACGGCACATTGATCGTTCCTTTTTCCGATACGGTCAGATCAAGCCGATTCTGCAACTCACCACCGGCATGGATAGTTAGGGTCAAAACGTCTCTAAGCCCAATCCGGTAGGCTTCTGGCTGACTGTGGGCTATACTGTAGAAAGCGAATATAAATAAAAAAAAGCTTAGATTAGCTATTTTGCAATTATCGGTCATTTCTTAAAAGTCTAGAATTTAAAGTCGAAATCCAGCTGAGTCCTAAAAAAACTATTGTCAAAACTTAGATTCTCGATATTCGAGTCGCGATCATCGTAGCCGCCGCCGGCTGAAAAGGTCAGCCAATCCTTAAATCGGTACCCGATGCTGCCAAAGAAATAATACCTGTCATCATCTCGCTTTTCAATTTCTCCTGACGATGTCAGTCCAAAGGTGTCCTCGTAATCACTATTTTGGAACCAGCCTTCAAGTTCGAGTACGATTTTTTCTAGAAAGACATGACCTGCTTTTAAAGTTAACCGGCGGGCCACATAGTATCTCTGGCCGACGCCCTGATCGTTGAAATTCTGATCGAACATGAGCGTAAAGTGGCTTGTTGGCGGATCGGGGGCAGGTGGAAACTGCCCAATTATAGCCCCTAAAAATACCGGCGTATCGATATCATCGAGGTCTGAAGAATCAAATCGGCGATTCTGATAACCGGCGCCTCCTTCAAATGAAATATATTTAAATTGCTTTCTGAAAATCAACATGATCTGATTCGAGATATAATCGGAGGTATCGCCATCGTAATCTCTCCGCCAATACTGGTAATCCAGATTGAGATGAGCAGTTGGACTAAGGTTGTAAATCAAGTCCAATATTGCCCGGTTCTCGTCGGTATCTTCATTAAGGCCTTCCAGCCAGTGGATTATCGTGTTGCGGTAGCGTAAACCCGCATCAAATCTACGGCTCAGTTCATAATAAAGCCCAGGCGTAAGCCGGTTAATCCAATATTTGTCCCGTTCCGTGAAGTCACCTAAAGAATCGGTTTGAGCTGGGTTGCGGGTGAGCAAAAAGGAATTGTCCAAACCCACGAGCAATCGTTCGATGGGTCTGGTTTCGGCTTGGAAATTGGCGGTATGCCCCAAGTAATCATCATCAGAGGCATCGGGCTGATCAGGAGGCACCGAATCTTGGCTATCATAGATAAATGCATTGAGTGAATAATCGAGCGTCAGTAAACTCTTGGATGTCTCGTAACCGACTTCGATTCCGGGCTGCAGAAGGTAGGTAAACACCTCCTGTTCATCGGTTTCAGACCTAAAATAGTTACTTTCTACCTGCCAGCCGGCTGTAAATTTAGGATGTATGATAAATCGGCCGGCCCCTAAAATTTTCGCGGGCATAGATAGGCCAATGCCGATCGTGATCGCCAGTACGATAATTCCTCCTTTTTTGTATTCCATAAATACTCCGATCCCCCTGTTAACTCTAATGCGTTTTTATGTTGGCTAACGGGTGCTCAGTTATTGGTGGTGATTCGAGCAGTCGGATGCTTCCGCATATCCGCTGTCCCCCCCCGAAATCCACCGTCAGATCAAAACCTCAACTTAGTAAATCCGAATAGAGGTTAGCCGTAAACACGAGAACTGCAGGGGCGGGGATAAATCCCGCCCCTGCCCATGTTGGTTGATCCAAGTAACGAAATTGGCTTTATGCCTGCCCATTTTGGGGTACCTGTATCTCTAAATCGATCAGAATAGGCACAACCAAGTCGTACCGTTGTCGCAAACCCTTAGACCGCACTTGCGGCATCAGTATCTTGCAATGGCGGCTCCTGCGGCGCTGGCGGGGCGGCAGGCTCTTCAAAGCCTTCTCCTTCAATGGGCACCGCCCCTGCGGCCAGTGCCGTACTGGTCGCTTGCGTCGTAATATTTTGAACGGTTTCAGCTTTTGCAACAACCTGTTCAGCCACTTCAACGCTGGCCCGATCAGTACTGGTTTGGGCAATCAAACTAGCGACTTCCGCCACTTGAGTTACCATTGCATCAGCAATGTTGGCGGCCCCCAGTGCGGTTTGGGCCAGCGGTGGATTGTCTGTCTCTTGGGCCATTGTCGCGATGTTTGAAATCAACAAAGACGTTTGTTCGGCGACATCCAAGGCTGCCGAAGCCAATAATGCATCTGTCGACTCCCCTGAAATTAACAGGACATCGCTAATTACGCTCGATGTTCGATTGGCCATGTTCAGAGCCACGAGAGCCAGTTCGGCATTGCCCGCCTTTTGAGCTTTGTCAGCCACTCGTAAAAGCAATCCAGCGGCCGCATTGGTCTGCTTCAAGGCTGCTTTAGAAAGTTCCAAGTCACCAGTTTCTCTGGCCAGTTCGACCGCTGCGGTGGCTTTCTGAAGCAATTCTCCGATATTTTCCAACAACTGATCGCTTTCCTCAGCGGCCAACGCACTTGCAGCCATAAAATACAAGCCTGCCGAAAAAAAGCCAATGAGAACAGCTGACAAAAGTGTAAAGCGAAACAACAATTTATTCATAGCCGGCCTCCTAACTGTGCGCGTCATTTAGCCCTATGGAACCTTAATAATATACCATTTCTAAGGTTTGAGAATCAAGGTCAATTTCCTCTAACATAGAAAACCCGGTCGTTTAGGCAATGTTAGTGAGGAACTGATCTAACATAACACAATAATTTTAAAGGTTTTCAGCCGGCTGACCGAGCCGTTTGATTTAAACAAATGAGCTTCCAACACCGGAAGCACCTCTAATATTTTTGTCGAATTCGATCGTTGAGACCTAACACCCCAAATATGAATCCTGGAAAAAAATGTTAAAGCTCTATAGTCTCTTCGAATATGCCAGACTCTGATAAGTCTATATCCCTTTGAATTTATCTGAATAATTTCATAGGACCGACCCTATTTATGCAAAAGTCGTGCAAGGTTGATTAATAATCCATATTTAATATGATTTCAGTAACTTGTTTCACATGTTCATGATGAGCTACAAATCGATAATTGAGAATATCCTTTTATAAAATTGTGAGATGGAATTCACAAATTAGTGGATCATAAAGGATGTTATGAACGAATCTGAGCAGATGCTTACATAAGCCATCCCGACCTACCGGGATGAGCATTGAAATGGTTCAACCGTGCCGGGTGGATCTTGTTAATTAGCACAACTATTGAAACAATGTATATCTGACTGATTCATGACTTTTCTAATGCATTAGATTTTCAAGTTTAATAAGGATGATTGAAACAGTGACTAGAGTATAAAGTTATAGTTTTAGTTATTCAATGCATATAGGCAAGTCAAGATTTATTTTAAGAAAACGAAATATTTTTTATAGTATTTACAGTAACTTACATGGGTTTATAGAAGATGACAATTTTATCTATTGTTGTGTTCTATTTAATTTTATTTTTTTTTATTTGATAGTATTTTACAATTCCACACGCTAATTTCTTTACACTGCGCCCTGGATCAGCATTGCCTTTTTGGAAGTTTTCGGGACACTGCCCTGACTTTTTTTGCCGCTACGGCTGGCGTTCAAATCCAGCCCGGCTAAACGGATAACCTGCTTGCGACTGGTAAAGCAATAAACTTTAAATGGAAGAGCTAGTCAACTCAGTCACCAACAACCTTCCCAAGTTTCCCCCGTAGTTGCATAAAAAACAGTAACTTAGGGACGTTGCTGACTATGTTGAATAACCTGTGCTTTGTAATTGGCAAATTTACTAGTGTAGGTGTGGGAATGATATGACATCAAACGGTTTCAAATCGAACTCAATTTGACACATCCGGGGCTTTTCGTCTTATCTTTAAGTATCATAACACTCGGATAGCAGTCGCAACCTTAAAGACACTCTGGGTTTCTTTATTCAACGTTGTCAAGCAATTGGCTGTTTGAAATCAACACATCCACAAATTTTAGGAGATGAGTTAATTCGTGTCCGTCCGGAAAAGGGACATTTTCATAAAATTTTTAACAGCAGCGCTCCTGCGGGTTGAAAATTGGCTCGTCTAAAAAGCGATAATTCAAGATATAGTTGGTAATTGGATATATCTCATAATGATCAGCTGATCTGAAAATACTACTGCTGCTGTTGGTTCATAATTTAGATTTTAAAGCAACACTTGTTAGACCGTTAAAGATCGAATCGCATCCTTTTTTCTTTTGCGGCGTTCTTTGTCAATTAAGATTTTACCGAGTGTGTGTAAGTTTCTGCCCAAAGCAGCCATGGCGATGTAACGTTCATAGTTGTCCGGTCCTTTGTCTCGACAAAGCTGCAGGCCATTGTGCCCCAATGCGTGAATAGCGGATTCTACACCGGCATGCCACTTACGGATTGTGCCGAATTCACGTGCCGTTTCACGCTGCTGATCGGATGCACTGCGCCTGCCTTTTTTGGGCAAAGCAACCAGCGGAATAATTTCCGAAAGCTGCTTTAAGTTCGTCGGCGTCCAGAAACCCTTATCGAAACTGGCCGCTAGAATCTGATTATCATATCGCTCTTGAAGGTTTTTCATTACCTCGACGATGACTTTCTCGTCGGTAAAACCAATGCCCATCTGTTGACTGTGCACAATAAAGCCGGCATTGTCTTCGACAATGAGCACACGATGGCCAAACTCAATGGGCAACGGGCGCTTGCCGCGGTTGATCAGTTCAGTGTCAGGTTCGAAAAGACTTTAAACCTTTTCCCGGTTAGCGATTGTTTCACCTTCGATGACTCGGCGCCGGGACAGATCGCACACATATTCGGTACCACCGATATAGTGCTGCAGTTCGGAAAGGTAATTTTGCCATTTATCCGAAATCTCAAATGCATACTTGGCAGCCAAAAGATCAACAGCACGGATCGTTGCCTCGGCCTTGGCAATAACCTGCTCGGCTTGCGCCAACAGATCTCTGTAATCCGCCTGCATGCGCATGTCTTTATCGGATTTTTTACTTCGAGCAATAACGGCCATCTTAGGCAGGGTTTGTTTGGCGCGATGCTTAAGATAACCGTGCTTGCGTCAGCCGGAGACATCGAATTTGCGGGCTATTTTTCGGGATATATTTACCACGGTTCGAATCCCGTCAACGATCAGGCTTGAATCAGTCGGATAATGAATATTCTTTTTGACAACAAAGCTGTCGGCACGAACTCGCTTGAGGGGCTGACGGCTGATTTGGTGTCCGAGCTGGACGATTAAATCACTAATCAGTCAAAGAGATGACGATCAACATAAGTTGCCAGAATTTCGGCCGATGCCCTCGGCGGCCGAACTAACAGGTAATGATCAATTATTGAATGTGCGAGTTCGTGGCTGAGCATTCCTTCGTCCAAATCCTTTATGTTGAGGTAGACTGTATTTAGCTCATGTGCATACCAGGCCCGATACCGGCACGGTTTGCGGTATATCTTATAATAATTGTCATGAAGTTGTTTTTTGTTGCGGCAGATGTAGATGTGAACTTTTTCCATTCGTTTCCGCATACCGAGCAATTGCTGGACCTTTTTAAAAATGCCATCCACCTTTTTCCTGATTTTATCTTGGTGGGCTTCTGAATTTGATCCGAAGATCGCACCCAACACACCCCATTTCCCGGTATGAAAGGCGATTTTACGGTCAAATCGTTTAAGATCCTCGGTGTTTTGATAATGAATGATGGTATGAAGGGTCTCCAATTGGTACCAGCCGGAATCCCCGGTGACCTCCGCAGACAGCGCTACCGTTAGGGTTCCCGGAAAAAGAACCATCCAGCAAAGAAAAATTAATGCGGTTACCGAGGATCGAATCAACATAATGGGTGTATCGGCTTCCTGAACTAAATACTTGACGATTTTAGGAAATAATAGTCAAATGCAGGTTGGCCCAGCCCGGAATAATCCAAAAACTATTTGTCTGATCCATTGATAGGCCGATCTACTTAAATGCACGGGCTTTCTGCTTGGCTTCGCTTTTGGGCGGGTGAGATGTCTTGAATTAGCACTTCGGTATTTGGAAGTCGGAAAAGAGGAAAACTTCAGACAAAATCAAAATCAGGATATGTAATAGTTGAAAGGCGGAACCTTATCGCGGCAGAAACTGAAAACCGAGAATAGAATTGATGATGAAAATACACTTGATTGCGGCAGCCAGACCGAACTTTATGAAAATTGCTCCCCTGTATCATGCCCTGAAAATTGAAACCTGGGCTGACCCTATGATTGTTCACACCGGGCAGCATTATGATTTGAATATGTCGGATGTTTTTTTTCAAGACTTGAAGCTGCCGGAGCCGGATATTCATCTGGGTGTCGGCAGTGGCAGCCATGCCGAGCAAACCGGGCAGGTCATGATCGCTTATGAAAAAGTATTGCTCGAATTCCGCCCCGATATGATCATTGTCGTCGGTGATGTCAATTCGACAGTGGCCTGCACGTTGGCAGCTGTAAAAATACAAAATTACAGAGGTCGGAATTCAGATGACAGAGGTCAGCGATCAGAGGTCAGAAGTCAGAAGACAGAGGACAGAGGACAGATGCCAGAGGTCAGAGGAAAGATACCAGATGCCGAAAGTCAGGTGAAAGGTGGCAGACTTACCGGTCGGCCGCTGGTTGGTCATTTGGAGGCCGGGTTGAGGTCATTTGACCGGACCATGCCCGAGGAAATCAACCGCCTGGTCACCGATACGCTGGCCGATATACTCTGGACACCTTCGCCCGATGGTGATGAAAATCTTATCCGGGAAGGCGTTGCACCGTCTAAGATCAAGCGGGTGGGCAATATTATGATCGACTCGCTGGAAATGCTGCGCGATACCATTGAAAAGCAAAACGTCTGCAAGGCGCTGAATCTGGATCCCGGCCAATATGGCCTGGTAACATTGCATCGTCCGTCAAATGTGGACGATGCTCAAATTCTGAAAAGGCTATGCAAAGCGCTAACCGGTATCGCGCAACAGGTACCGTTGGTATTTCCAATCCATCCCCGCACACGCAAAAACATCGAAAAATTAGACTTGATGGCGAGTTTGAAGCAGGAAAAACAATTGATAATATCCGAACCCCTGAACTATATCAATTTTATGAACCTTGTTTTCAACTGCCGGTTTGCCCTCACGGATTCCGGCGGCATTCAGGAGGAGACCACCTATCTCGGCATACCCTGCCTGACGCTGAGACCCAATACCGAGCGCCCCATTTCAGTGGAACGGGGCACTAATAAATTGTGCAACCTTGACAATCTTAATGAAAATTTGCAGTTGGTACTATCGAATCCGAAACCCGCCAATCCCACCATCGATCTGTGGGACGGTCGTACAGCCGGTCGGGTGGTTGAGTCTATAAAAAATCTGTGGTTTCCAGGTTGATGTCCTGACATATTCTGCCGGCTAATTTGACCTCGCGGCATATTTGGTATATTCAAAAAGGCATCATGGCAATTTCCAAAATATTTCGAGATTTTTATTTCGGGATGATATTTGCGGTATTGATTTGTTGCGTTATGGGAATACAAACTTCCCGAGCTGATGATTTTATTAATGCAAACATCGGCTCAGCCGCCTCTCCCTTAAGAATAGTCGATTCCATTCCCCAGCCGGATGCCGGCATTATTAATTCAAGCCGGGTTCATGACGACACCTCGTTTGCCGTGTTGATAGAATCCGAACATGGATTCGATTTGACTGATGGTGATAGTATTCGGTTTTTAATTTCTGATGGTGAATTTGACCCTTATGAACGGAATTTGAACTCCTCCACGGTGCGGTTGGTCGAAGTGGACAATAGTTTATCACCGGCGATCCTGTTATGGGCTGTATATGACCGTTCACTGGAACCGAGTCTTCCACCCGTCTATCCACTTGAATCTGTTGTGCAGGTCTTCCTCGAAGTCGCAGATTTGCATCTCAATGCGATATCTGCCACTGACGGCCACTTTAGATTTAAAACAGAGTCCGACCATCAACAGGCGCACGCATTTAATAATTTGCCGGAAAGTGTTTTTTTTAACCCGGATACCCCAAATGACCATCATGATCGGGGAATAAAAATCGCTAGTGGTGTCTCGAAGGGTGCCAAGATATTGTATAGCGCTGATGAGCCTATTTTGCCGGCGTTTGGACCGATGGGCGAGATTGAACCGCTGGTCCGCGATGGTGAGCAAGCCGTTGGCAACCCCCTGAATCTAATGCCCCACACGGTATTTGACATTCCCATCAAGCTGTTTCTCCCTTTCCCGGAGTCAACAGACATTACCAACCTGGATATTTATTATCACAACGGGGTCCAGTGGCTGGCCGCCTGTGATGCCGATGGAAAAATCCTGCCAGGTGGTAAAGGGTGGATGGTACCCGGCTCCCGGGTTAACCATCCGGAGCAGACCCCACCTCAAATCGAAATCGAGGTCTTTCATTTTTCAGCGGCCCAGGCCGTGGTTGCCGAATCTTCATCTGCCACTGCTGATACTCAGCCCAGGAAAACCGGCAGCGGCGCAGTCGTCCATGTCAGCTGTTTCATCCATGCGGCCGTTTTGGACAGTGAAACCGGATATGGGATTTTAGGTTTATTCAGCGCATTGAGTTTATTGATTTTTTTAGTTTCAAAGTCTGGGAAGCATGGAGGCCTGCAGGCTGGAAGGCAAAAGCGCTGATAAACCGTTATTCAGCCTTTTGATCGCTGCGTTTTGCCCTCCGCTAAATGTTTTAAGGACCTGACATCGATTATTTCCAATTGCCTGCCTCTCAGCTACTTGGCTCCCAAGCCTATCTGCTTTGCACTTTCTCCCTTCCACATCTTTAGCCGCGGCATAGTTCTGCGACCCGCATAACAACGCTGGGTCTGACGTCCCACTTTCGATTCATGTATTACACTATTGTAATTAGATCTCGAAACCTTTAAACAAAAAGATACGCCGATAATTTTTAAAAATCTTATTGGAATTTTTTCCTTATAATTATAGTCTGTTATAATAAACTGAAGGGTTGGCATCTATTTTGCTTATTATGATCACGTCTATTCGCTTATTGACGAATTGCTTGAAAAGGGCAAACCGCTCGAAAGGGCGGGACGCAAAGCCACTGGCCTAAGTTCTGCTAACACGGGATACGGCAGCAGGGTTGCCGGGCAAACGTAGCACCTTTCAATGATGCTGCGCCTTGCGCGGAATAAACATAATGGAAGGTGCTTCAATGAAGAAAATTGTTAGGAAATTTCCTCCCCACATTTCTGCGGCATTAAGAGGCTTTATTGCTTTTTTTGCACTGTTGTCTGTCATGGCGCTATACCCGGGTATGGGCTTTTGTGAGCCGGTCACCCTGGCATGGGATGCCAATCAAGAGTCCGATTTGAAAGGCTACATCCTTTACTACGGAACTTCCAGCGGAAATTACAGCAGTAATATCGACGTCGGCAACGTTACCCAATACACCACTCCGGATCTTCAGGACGGGGTGACCTTCTATTTTGCGGTTACCGCATATAACGATGCCGACATGGAAAGTGACTATTCGGAAGAGCTGGCTCACACTGTCGGTGTTTCGAATGAATTCCCAACAACTCCGACAACGTCCGGCAACACTTCCGACGGGTATTTAAATACCGATTATTCTTTCAGCACTTCTGCTACTGATCCGGACGGAGATTTGATTGAGTACAAGTTCGACTGGGGTGATGAGACGCAATCTAGTTGGGGCACAGCTTCACGCAGCCATGCATGGTCTACGACCGGTACCTTTTGTATTAAAGCGCGGGCCAGGGATAGCTATGGAGGCTTATCCGGGTGGTCAGACTGTCACTCCATTGCCGTTGCCGAACGCACCCATTCAATCACAGCGTCAGCCGGCTCACCGGGAAGCATCGTACCCTCGGGCCATGTGACGGTCACCCATGGATCCAGTCAGACGTTTACGATTCGTTCGGAATATGTGCCAGAAGGTTTTGGCGAAGATGTCCTATCACAGTCCGGAAAGATTTGGATTGAGGCTGAAATTGGATCTTTGATGCCGCCCATGGTACTCGCCGAAGATGACAACTCATCATCCGGTCAATTTATTCATATTCCAGTTGGCAATGGGAATATTTTCGACCCCACCCAAGATGGTGGCTATGCCGAGTATACATTTGAAGTCCCAGTGTCAGGGGAGTATTTGATTTGGGGCCGGGTCAATGCTACTGATTTTGCAAGTGACTCCTTCTATGTTTCCGTTGATGGCGCTGATTATGTTGAGTGGCATATCCAGGTTTCGAATAATTGGATTTGGGATCAGGTGTCCAATGGCGGCGACCGGCAACTTGTTGTATTCAATTTGGAGAAAGGACAACATACCCTGACGGTTAAACAGCGGGAGTCAGGAGCTAAAATCGACCGAATTCTTGTAATAAATCGTGAAGGCAGCAACTATCAGGTGCAGGATGTCCTAGTCGATGGGCAATCGGTAGGTGCAGTCGACAGCTATACCTTTGAAAATGTAACCGATGCGCATAGCATCGAAGCCCTCTTTGCACAAGCACCATCTTATACCATTAACGCGTCTGCCGGAGCAAATGGAAGCATTTCACCTGCCGGTACTGTGAAAGTCAACTCCGGAGCTGATAAAACATTTACCATTGCGGCCGACCAAAACTTTCAGGTTGCAGCGGTTTATGTGGACGGCAGCTCACAGGGAGCCGTCACCTCCTATACCTTTGAGAATGTGACCAAAAATCACACCATATCGGCCAGTTTTTTATCCATCAACCAGAAGCCCAATGCAGACGCCGGGGCAGACCTAACCGTGACGGAGGGAACTGTCGTGAACCTAATTGGTGGTAATTCATCCGATCCCGGCGGCACCATTGTTGCTTATGCCTGGGAGCAAATCGATGGACCAACGGTTCAAATTTATAATTCCGGGTCCAAGACGGCCTCATTTACTGCGCCAGATGTTGGTATAGCCGGTGATATATTATCTTTCAGGCTAACGGTAACCGACGATGGCCACCTAACCGACGTCGACACTTGTACGGTAGCGATCACCAAAGACGATGTTGTTGACAGCGATGGTGACGGTGTGCCGGACGATCAGGATGATTTCCCCTACGATGCCGACGAACATCAGGACACTGACGGAGACGGCGAGGGCGACAACGCCGATTCGGACGACGATAACGACGGTATGCCGGATGACTGGGAACTGACCTACGGTCTGAATCCACTTGAAGATGATGCCGGTGATGATCCGGACGGAGATGACGTCAGCAATATCAATGAATACAATTTGGGGTCCGCCCCGAATCATGCCGAAGGCAATTTTAAGCCGGAAGCGCCGGTCTTGCTGAACCCGGAAAATGGTGCATCGGTTACCTTGAATCCTCTACTTCAAACCGGGGATTTCGATGATCCCAATGTCAACGATGGACACAGCAAAACCCAATGGGTGGTCATGCGGGCTTTTGACGATGTCTGTGTTTTCGATGTTACCTCAGATGCCTCATTAACTGCACTAAATTTGCCTAACCACGTTTTGGAAGAAGATACCGAGTATTTATGGAAAGCCAGGTTTATAGACAATCATAATACGCCTTCCGAATGGTCTGAAGAAAGAGAATTCGTTTCCGGCTTTGCAGAACATGACAGTGATAAAAATGGGGTGCCGGATGTTCAGGAGGTTGGCGAAACAGTGGATCTTGATGAGGACGGCACCGTCGACATCTTCCAAACCGATATAAAGTGTGTCAGCTTCCAGGAGGGAGAGAATGAAGCCCAGATTTGCATCAGTATTAAAGGCGCTGAAAATGCAGAATCAATCGTTTCGATGGAAGTGCAGGATCCCGCAGATCCGGAACTGAATTCTGCTTCAAATGGAAAACCGAATTATTTCGAGTTTGGTTTACTTGATTTTAAAATTTTGGTTCGGAATCCCGGTGATGAAACGACGGTGATCATCTACCTCTCAAAAGCAGCTTTTGAAAAAGGCAATTGCTTTAAATACGATCCTGTCAATAAAACCTGGCTGGATTATTCCGGATACACTGAATTCAGCCCCGACCGCAAAATGGTCTTCCTGACGCTTAAAGACGGCGGATTTGGTGATGCGGATGGCATTGAAAATGGAATCATCGTCGATCCCCTGGCTTTCGGCTCGGAAACCGACCCGAGCGGGAGCGGCTCCGACTCACCGGTTGAGGAAATCGTTGACGGTATCCTACCGTTTGAGCTCAGCTGTTTTATCTCAGCTGCTGCCCCCCGGTTGCATATCCGTCAATTACCGGGTTTTTGGCAAGATTATCGAAGCCGCGGGTTGTCGATTCTTCTTGTTGCCATGCTGTTGGTATCTATAGCCGGCGTCATTATTCAAAACCGAAAATCGAGATCCGTTTAGTTTCAGACGAGATAATTACCATAAGCATCCCCCCCCCAAAAAGTTGAATCCGAAGGAGAGCAAAGTTCTCCTTCGGATTCGGTTTTGGGAGGTATAGTTGCTATGTGGATTGGGGTATTTCCCCTTGATCCCTTATGTCGAAATATCTGTAAAGATATTTCGATTTAATTGATCCTACAAATCAGCAAAATACATGCCAGCAAGGCGTTTAATTTGAATAAAATAATAAATTCAAGTAATTATATGAATTCTGCCAGATCCGTGTAAATCAAGATGGAAGAAATTTGTCATACAATTATGAAGATATATTCCCAATCTAACCTGAGTTACCTATACTCAGATTAATTGGCGATGTAGATGGTTGCAGGAGACCCCCTGGCACGGGCTGCGAGAGAAGGTTAAAGGCCAAAGGTAAAAGGCAAATGATGGCGAGTGGGATCGGCATCTTTTTGGGTTTTCCCTTTAACCTATCATCTAAGAGCTGTATTATTTATTTTTTCGCCAGCGATCGTGGGTAATGCCGAGTTTTTTAATGCGGTAATTTAAGGCACGGGGTGTGATGCCCAACTGCCGCGCAGCATCTTTTTGAATCCAGAGATGATTTTCCAAAGCACGGGAGATCAGCTCTTTTTCTTCTTCTGCCGAGAGCTTAAGGCCGGCCGGTTTGGTTTTGGAAGCCGATAAAATATTCGTTTTCGGCAACGATATGCTCTCTTTTTGAATCACGGTTCCACTTTCCATTAAAATGGCTCTTTCAATGGTGTTGGAAAGTTGGCGGATGTTGCCGGGCCAGGGATAATGCCGGAACATTTGCAGAACCTCCGGGGCGAAGGATTCGATTTTCTTTTTCATGGAACGGCCTAGTTTTGCCAGAAAGTGATGCGCCAGGGGCTCGATGCATTGAACTCGCTCGCGCAGTGGGGGCAAATGAATTCTGAGCACATTGATTCGGTAGTATAGATCCTGGCGAAAATTGCCCTCCTGTACAAATGATTCAATGTCGCGGTTGGTGGCGGCAATGATACGGGTGTCGGCATGGATTGTTTTGCTGCCGCCCAACCGTTCGAATGATTTATCTTCAATGGCCCGCAGGAGTTTGGCCTGCAGTTCAAGACCCAATTCACAAAATTCGTCCAGAAAGATCGTGCCGCCGTTGGCCTGCTCAAAGCGGCCGGTACGGGTTTTGTCGGCTCCGGTAAATGAGCCTTTCTCGTGGCCGAAAAGCTCACTTTCCAAGAGGGTATCTTGAATATTGGCGCAGTTTACTTTGATAAACGGTTTATGGCGTCTGGGGCTGTTGAAATGAATATTACCGGATAAATAGCTTTTGCCGGTGCCGGTTTCACCCGTAACCAGGATAGTAGAGTCCGTTTCGGCCAGTCTTTTAATCGTCCTGATGACCTCTTGCATCGGCGGACTGACGGCAATAATGCGTTCACTATCGTATACAACATCCTGTTCGCGGCGCAGATAATCGAGTTCATTTCTCAGACTACGGGTTTCGAGGGCCTGATGAACGGATAATTTAATTTTTTCCGGCGGGTACGGTTTGGCGACAAAATCAGATGCGCCGGCCTTGATCGCGCTGACGATTAATTGAGCATCGTTCGAATGGCCGAGAACAATAATCGGGGTATCCGGCGCCAACTGCTGGAGCGAGGCCAGAACGTCGGTCAGATTTTCGCCGTCATCCACCAGGTCATATATAATAGTGCCAAACGATTCTTTGGCCAGACGCCCGGCTGATTCCGCAAGATCCGGCGCGGCACTGATTTGATAATCGACCGCCAAGGCATCGGCCAGTTTTCTGGTTTCATCTTCAGCCCCGCCGATGATGAAAAGGGAGGCGATCTGCGCGGTTGTGTTTAAGGTTGTTGTTGACAAAATAATACCTTAGTCAAGATTATGGTTTTGTTAAAAAAAGGGTCCAAGGTGCAAGGTATGAGGTTTACGGTTTAAGGTCAAAGGATAATGTAGTAATAACAGCGAATCCTAATCAGGCGGATATTTGCTATTTGATCCGTCTTTCACTTACCCGAATCCCGCCATCTCGTCTTCTCAACTTCTCACCTTCATACCTTCTTACCTTCTCACCTTCTTGGTTTCCACCTTCTTTTTTCTATCCCTCCCGAAATTAAATAAATCCCGCTTGTTGAAGGTGCAGCATAATTTCCCGGGCGGCCTCATCCGGCGATATGTTGCTGGTGTCAATCCAGACTTCGGGTGATTGGGGAGTTTCATAGGGATCGTCGACGCCGGTAAACCCCTGGATTAATCCGGCCCGTGCCTTGGCATACATGCCCTTACGGTCCCTTTTTTCGCAGATCTCCAGCGGGGTTGCTACGTAAACTTCGGCAAACCCACCGTAATGTTCAATGGTTTTTCTTATTTCGGTCCGGGTGCCGGCATAGGGTGCGATAGGTGCACATATCGCTATGCCCCGGTTTTTGGTAATTTCACTGGCCACGAAACCTATGCGGCGGACGTTGATGTCGCGGTGCTCCCGGGAGAAACTCAGTTCACTGGATAAATTATGCCGCACGATATCGCCGTCCAGGAGGGTTACCGGACGATCACCGATTTCAAGAAAGCGGGCGTAGAGGATTTTGGCGATAGTGGATTTCCCGGCACCGGAGAGCCCGGTAAAAAAAACCGTAAACCCCTGGTTGCGCGGCGGCGGATAGGCTTTTTGCAATTCATCGATGACTTCGCTAAAGGTTGCCCATTCCGGGATGCGCCGCCCGGTGCGAATTCGCTCGCGGATATCGGATCCGGAAAGCGAAATAAATTGAGTGCCCTCAGGAACCTGATCGGTGCAGCGGTATTCGTCTTCAAATGGCAAGTAAACCATTTCGGAAAAAGGTACGACCGTCATCCCGATTTCTTCAGCATAGGTTTCGGTTATTTGGGCGGCTTCGTTGCTATCATAGTAGGGTTGGCCGTCGTGGTCCGCCCCGGGCCCGGCATGATCGCGGCCGGCAATAAAATGGGTACAGCCATAGTTTTTTGAAACAATGGCATGCAGCAGCGCTTCCCGTGGGCCCGACATACGCATTGCTAATGGCAGCAGGCTCAGGATGTGGGAATCCGGCGGATAGTGCTGCTCCACCCGGCGATAGCAGCGCACCCGGGTATAGTGGTCAAAATCGCCGGGCTTGGTCATGCCGGCAATCGGCAGCAGCAGCAGGTTGGCCTTGGCCTGACGCATGGCATTGATGGTCATGGCGAATTGGGGACGATGGATAGGGTTGCGGGTTAAGAATCCGGCCATCCGGGTCCAGCCGAACTTGGTGAATGCAGCCCGAATTTCGGCGGGCGTCTGGCGCAGTTGTTTGAAGTCGAAATGCAGCGGCAGGCTCAACACTTCGAGCTTTCCCCCAAGATAGTGCTGCCCGGCCTGGTTGAACAGGTAATCGATGCCGGGATGGCTGCGGTCCGCGGTGCCGTAAACCGCCAATGCCTCTTTCGCAGGATCGGTCTGCCAGATATCTTCGATGTGCATTACCGCCAGCAAAAAGCCTTCCGGGTCTCTGAGGGCGACGGACTGACCGGCTTCCAAACTGCGGGCCTGCAATTCGTTGACGTCCAGACAAATGGGAATCGGCCACAACATTTCGTTTTGCAGTCGCATGCGATCCAGCACCGATTCGTAGTCAGTTCGATTCATAAAACCGGTCAGCGGTGAGAACGCCCCCGTGGCCAGCAATTCCAGATCGCACAATTGCCGGTCATTTAATGTGATATCCGGCAGATTGAAAACAATATCTTTCAGCTTAGCCGCGCGTTGTTCGTCCACAAGCAGGTTAACCAGTTCACCACCGTGGGGCGGTACCGTGCTACTATAGTTCATTGCCATTTTCCCGCAGTGCCGGATGCACCTCTTTGCCTCGATTATTTTTTATATTATTGATATTCCGCCAACCCCGGTTTGAGCATTTCCCCGGGCATTTTGGTTGGGTTACAAGAAGACCCTGCCCCGTGAAGCACAAAAATTATAGGATGGGAATCAGGTTTGCAATTCATACCTGACCTGTAAAGCATATCAAATTTTTTGTTCTAAATACAGGTCTTTTCCTGTATAGAGAACAGAGCTACCCTAATATTAATCGCAATAGAATGCTATCAGGATGAATGCGCAACAAAAGCAATTGCCGCCACCGGAAATCCTGGCTCCGGCCGGAAATAAAGCGTCTTTTTTAGCTGCCATCGCGGCGGGAGCTGATGCTGTATACTGTGGCATGAAGCTTTTTTCGGCCCGCATGGAAGCCAAAAATTTTACACTTGAAGAATTTAGCGGCCTGGTCCGCCTGGCTCATAAAAAAGGGGTAAAGGTATTTGTCGCACTAAATTCCTTGTTGAAGCCGGAGGATCTGGCGCGGGCAGGTCAAATGCTGGACCAACTGCAGCATGTGGTAAATCCCGACGCGATCATTATCCAAGATCTGGCTCTGGTGCCGCTAGCCAAGCAGATCGGTTTCTCGGGTGAAATTCATCTGTCGACCCTGGCCAACGCCAGTTTTGCGGGCGCCTTGCAGGTTATTCGGAAAAAGCTTCGGGTGGATCGGGTCGTTCTGCCCCGGGAGCTTAACATCGACGAACTTAAATCCTTGGCCCATGATTGTCCACGCGGCCTGGACCTGGAAGTGTTTATCCATGGAGCCCTTTGCTATGGTGTGTCGGGCCGGTGTTACTGGAGCAGCTTTCTAGGCGGCAAAAGCAGTCTGCGCGGGCGCTGCGTTCAGCCCTGTCGGCGTCTTTATTCCCAGAACAACCAAACTCAGCGCTTTTTTTCATGCCAGGATTTGAGTATCGATGTGCTGGCCAAGCTGCTTTTGTCCATTCCGCAGGTTCGCACCTGGAAAATAGAGGGGCGCAAGAAAGGGCCGCACTATGTTTATTATACGGTCAGCGCCTACCGACTGCTGAGAGACCACGGGCGTGATCCGAAGATAAAAAAACATGCCTTGGAGATGTTGGATTACGCCCTGGGTCGCAGCACGACTCACTATTTTATTCTGCCGCAGCGTCCTCAAAACCCCGTTAACCTTCATGGTCAAACCGGATCCGGTCTGCTGGTGGGACGAGTCAAGGGTCCGCGTCACAAGCCCTATTTTAATACTCGGATGGAATTGTTGCCGGGCGACGTGTTGCGGCTGGGTTACGAAGACCAGGCCGGACATATGACCAAACGGGTGAAGCGGGCGGTGCCCAAAGGCGGTCGCATGCATATCAATCGACCGGCCAATAAGGGATTGGTCAAGGCCGCCCCGGTTTTTTTAACGGATCGCCGGGAAAAGGGCCTGGAGGACCTGATTGCCGATTTGCAGGGACAGCTCGATCCCGTGCCGGCCGTCCCCGGTCGCAGAACAAAATTCAGGCCCGCCATGCCACAGGCAGATTCAAAGAAATTCAGGCTGCTGGAACTGACGGTTTATCGATCATGGTCCAGATCTACGCCCCGGATCCCTTGTGGAATCTGGTTGTCCGGGACCGCAATAAAAAAAGTCTCCGGCAAAACGGTATCTCAGGTTAGATGGTGGTTGCCACCGGTGATTTGGCCTGAAAATGAAAAAAAAATTCACGATCAGGTTCGGGCCGCCGTCAATAAGGGGGCCCGCTATTTTGTGCTGAACGCAGCCTGGCAAATCGGGATTTTCCAATCGCCTAAAAAGTTTAATTTATGGGCCGGCCCCTTTTGCAATCTGGCTAATCCACTGGCCATTGCGTCCGTATTCAACCTGGGTTTTAACGGTGCCATTGTCAGCCCGGAGCTTGACGCCGATGACTATTTGCGGCTTCCTCAACAAAGTCCGATTCCACTCGGGATCGTCGTCGCCGGGAATTGGCCGCTGTGTGTTGCCCGGTCCATTACCCCGGAAATCGAGTTGGATAAACCGTTTGCCAGCCCCAGGGGCGAGCAGGCCTGGACTGCGCGCTACGGGCCGGACTACTGGACCTTCCCCAACTGGAAACTAGATTTGCAGGTCCATAAAAGAGCTTTGCAAAAAGCCGGTTACGCGCTGTTCGTGAATCTGTTCGAACCGGTTCCTAAAAAAGTGAAATTGAAGAAAAGACCGGGGATTTGGAATTGGAAGCATTCGCTGAAATAGACGGTTCAAGGGGAAAGGTTTAGAGGTTCAGGGTTGAGTGGTTCAGGGTTCAAGGTTCTGGGTTCAGAGGTTCCGGGTTCAAGGTTTGGGGGCTCAAGGTTTAAGGCTCAAGGTTCAGAGATTCAAGGTTCAGCCTAGCCGCAGGCAAAAAAACGGTCGGTCAATTCGACAAAGAAACATATGAACGTCGAACATCGAACGTCCAACGTCGAATATCGAATAGTGTATTCTGTCTATTTTAAAACGACTGAGCGACGTGTCGAGTCGCAGCCGAAGGCGACGTGTGGGGTCGTAACTCGAAGAGCGAAGTCCCAAGCCTGAAGCGATTCCACCATTCGACATTCGTCATTTCATAAAGTTTCACACGAGACCTTCGACTGATTGATTCAGTGGTTTGAATTAACCGAGTTGATTGGGATGGTGCTCACGAATCCAAGAATCCACTATCCTTGCACCTTTGCAGCATTCCAATTTTCCAAAATCTGTCATCTGTCTTCTGATCTCTGTCATCTGACCACTTGCTACCAGGCAATTGTCGCCACACATCATTCGGTTTAAGGGAGGAAAAGATGAATCCTACAGTGTATTGTCAATCACTTGAAGTCAGTTTGGGAACCGGCCCGGATCTTTGCGACATTACATCAGCGTTGGCCGAAACAATCCGGGCATCCCGTATAAAAAATGGACAGCTCAGCGCTGCCATGGTGGGCTCTACCGGGTCGCTGACCACTATTGAATACGAGCCGGGGGTCGTAGAGGATTTGAAACGGGCCATCAATTCGCTGGCACCGCCGGGAGACGACTATGCCCATGAAGCCGCCTGGCACGATGGCAACGGTCACAGTCATGTTCAGGCGGCTTTGCTGGGACCATCCATTGTCCTGCCGATAAGAGCCGGTAATCTCAGAACCGGAACCTGGCAGCAGGTGGCGGCCATCAATCATGATAACCACCCGCGCAAGCGGACGATTGAAGTTACGATTATTGGAACGACGGATTGATAAATGCAGGTAGAAGGCGGAAAAGAAGAAGATGAGAAGTTGGGAAGGTTGGAAGTTGGGGAAAAAAAGGTGAAAGGTATGGGGACCCGGCTTTCGGCGCGCGGCTCTCGGCAAAAGATTCGGGTCGGGGTGGAAGGTAAAAGGTAAAGGGTGGAAGGTAGCAGGCAGGTAATCGAAAAACATCGGTTGCAGAACATCAAAACATGGCTCAAAAGGCAAAGTGCAGATAGCAGAAGAAGGCCGCAAATGCCGGCGGACTTGCGGGAGAGTAAGCAATACGCGAACCACAGCCCGCAAAGCGCCGTTCATCCCTGGTACCAGAACTCAAGATCTCACAGCCAAAGGGCTCAGCCTATTCGAATATCGTATATTACAATAATAATAAACCTGCGCGTCAGCACCTCTGCCTTATAGCTTCCCAGCTTCCTGGCTTCCCGCCTTCCCAGCTTCCTGGCTTCCCAGCTTCCGATCATGGCATGTCATAAACTGGTCTGCAGGCGCCCGATGGCCCGGGCAAGCAATCCGATTTCATTTTTTGACTTTATGTCGATGTTCACATTCAGCTCTCCAAAGCTCATGAGTTCAACGGCATCCGTCAGCTTCATTATGGGCCTTACGATTGCGCGGGCAAAAATCCAGGCGATGATCAACACCAGCAATATCGTCCCTGCCAACAGAAAAAAGGCAAATTCTTCTATCTGATTAATAAAATCAAATATCTCACCGCTTTGTTGCTGCAACACCAGAGTCCAACCATAATTATTGCTGGATACATGTCCAATTGCTTTTTCGCCATCGAGAGTGTTGAACCTGCTCGTCGTGGCTTGCGAGCCGTTTTTATGAAATTCCGCGATGAGGGGATGGCGGTTAAGGTTTTGGCGTACGCTCACCTGCTGCTTTTCCGGGTGAGACAACACAAAACCTTTTTCATCAATCAGAAAAGCAAATCCGGTATGCCCTTTGCGCCAATTGGCAATGCTATTAGAGATTTCATCGATCGACATGGCCGCCGTCATAACACCGAGCAGTTTATCCCCCTTTTGAATCGGAAGGGCCAGCACCAGGGCCGGTTTATTGGAGCTTTTATCGATCAGCGTCTGCCAGCTTAGCTTATTTCCGGCCAGAATATCTTTATAGTACTGGCGATCCGAAAAATCTTCCGCGGGGCTGTCATCATTTCTGGCCACGGACATACCTTCGGGGCTCAGGGTGGAGATCCGGTACATCCAGGGATATTCTTGCTGGATCGTTTTCAAAATTTTTTCTTGCCTGATGCCATCCATGCTGACTATTTCCGGCATTTTGGCGGCCGTGCGCAGGATCGAAACGTTATTGTTTATCCAGCCGTCGATTTCGATTTCAAGGCCTCTGGCAGTTTGGGCCAGCAAATTTTCGGTCGCGATGCGGACTCGATCGCGAGTTTCTCTGAAAGTGATCCCCCAAAAGACCGCCAAAGGCAGCAAACTGACAAATAACATGACAATGATAATTTTTGGAGACAATCCAAAACGGACCTTTTTTCTATTTATTAAGGTCGATAAATCTCTTTGAGGTCGGGCGGGCCCTTGCTTTTTTTTCGGTTTGGCACCTAAATCTTTTGCCGCAACCGTTTGGCGATCAACCGCGCTTGGGGGCACCGTTTCTGATGGGTAATGAGGCGATTCCTGCATTTCGTCGGTTCCAGACAACTTTTTATTTACGGCACTTTCCGGCGGCTCGATCGCTGCCCTGGGGATGGTGATCACCATGAGCGTGCCGCATGCCTTGCACTTTACTTTGCCCCGGGTGCCTTTCATGTTGGTTTCATCAACCCGATATTTTTTCCCGCATTGGACACAGGCTATATTCAACATGTTCTAATTCCTATAAACGAGGGCTGGCACATAATTATCCGCTGATTGAATGTGCCGATACATCCCTATTCCTATCATCGTTAATCTATTCCAGCCTAAAGGGGTGGATAATTAAGGCAGATGTTAATGCGGTATATACATAAGTAAATGATAAAGCAGGTGGTATGTCAAGTAAAAAATTTAGTATTATATTTAGTACTTGGGCCGGATTTGGGTGCAGGGTTGAAATGCCGGCGTTCGGTATTCGGTTTTCGGCATTCGGGTTAGGGGTTGCAAAAACCGGCCTTCGGTATTCGGGTTAGGGGTTCGGGTAACGGGTTGCAGGATTTTCGAATTCGGATTTGGGAATGCGGATTGCGGATTGAAAAAGCTAGAGAATGGGAATACATTCATTCGATATTCGACATCCATTATTCGACATGCCCGCAATGCTTTATAACGGCTGTCAATTTGCGTCTGAAACTATGCTTATAGCTCAAAGATAATGTAAATCAAATTCTCTAGGCTTGGCGGGCGGGTGATCGATGTTCATCCGTTTCTTTTTCGATCAGGCTGGACGCGCCGCGACCAGAGGCTGCGCTGAACCTCTTAACTCTGAATCTCCGAACTCCTGAACCCGGAACCTTTGAACCCAGAACCTCTGAACCCCAAGATCCCGGAGTGTTCCGACCTTATTTTTGCAATTTTTTTTCTAGCTCTTCTTTTAACTTTTTTTCCATATCGGCAAAGCGATCTTTCTTTTTTTGCTTTTGCTCTGCCTGCAGTGTTTCCATCTTCTGAGAGAAGGCTTTCTGAGAGTCCTGGAATTTCTTAAGCTCATCCTCCATACTGCTTCCCGGTTCACCCCGGGGGATATCTTCAATTTTCAAATGATCACTGATATACAACCGGGCGCCGTAAGATCCCTCTACGGCTTCGATGATACCCAGATCTTCCAATTTGCGGGAAATATAATTGCCCCGCTCAATTGAAAAATTGATGGTGCGACACAACTCATTGGCATTGGGGGGGCGTGAATTGAGATGTTCAAAAATCCGGATTGCCGCCACGAATAGATGGGCCTCGTTATAAAAGTCAATTTGTGTATCCTGCATAGTTATCCGCCAAAATTTGATGATGAATATCGGCTACGGTATTTTGGATATATTCTACCAACTATTGTTAGACTCGAAAAAGAGTTTCTAACCTCGGGTCTGACCAAGGCCGGGCGCTTTGGATCGTATCCTCACTCCCACGGTATAGAAAACACTGCAACCGGTGCCGGTCATTACTTGACATACTTGTGGAAGCAGAGTAACATTTCCTTCGAAATTGTCAAGATTCAAGATTCTAAGTGTCGAGACCTTTAACTACCAAAAATTCACAGCGACGCAGGGAGGCTGATATGACTGAAATAGTAGATGTGAAAGCCAGGCAAATTATTGATTCTCGGGGCAACCCAACCGTGGAGGTGGACGTATATGTCGCCTGCGGTGCCATCGGTCGGGCAGCGGTTCCTTCCGGTGCTTCAACCGGCAAACGTGAAGCCCTTGAACTCAGGGACAAGCGATCCAAGCGCTATGGCGGCAAAGGCGTAACCAGAGCTATCAAAAACGTAACCGGTGTAATTGCGCCGGCCATCATGGGGATGGATGCCGCCGACCAGGTCGCTTTGGATAATTGTATGCTTAAATTGGACGGGACCGCAAACAAGGCCAAACTTGGCGCGAATGCCATTCTCGGTGTATCCATGGCCGCCGCCAGAGCTGCCGCCCAGGCTTATGACATGCCGCTTTATCGCTACCTGGGAGGGATCAATGCCAGGTACCTGCCGGTTCCCATGATGAACATTATCAACGGTGGCGCTCATGCTGCCAATAGCTTGGATATCCAGGAATTCATGATTATACCTTTCGGGGCAACCTCTATCACTCAGGCAGTTCAGATGGGATCCGAAACGTTTCAGGAATTAAAAAAAATATTGAAATCCAAAGGCTTGTCCACGGCCGTCGGCGACGAGGGCGGATTCGCGCCGGATCTGGAGTCCAATGAAGCCGCCATTAAGCTCATCATGAGCGCCATCACTAAAGCCGGCTACAAGCCCGGCAAGGACATCGGCATCGGTCTGGACGCTGCAGCCAGTGAGTTTCACAAGAATGGAAAATATGTTTTGAAGTCGGAAAAAAAGCGGCTGACAGCCGCTAAGATGATTGATTACTACGATGAACTCATCAACAATTACCCGATTCTCTCCATTGAGGATGGCTTGGCAGAAGGTGACTGGGATGGTTGGAAAATAATGACCGACCGGCTGGAAGGTGCAGTGCAGCTCGTGGGCGATGACATTTTTGTAACCAATCCTAAAATATTCAGCAAAGGCATCGAGCAGGGTCTGGCAAATTCTATCCTGATAAAATTGAATCAGATCGGAACTGTCACCGAGACTTTGGATTGCATCGAGCTGGCCAACCAGGTGGGATACACGACGGTCATTTCCCACCGTTCCGGGGAAACGGAAGACACGTTCATCGCCGATCTTGTCGTCGGTGTCAATGGGGGACAAATTAAGACCGGATCTTTATCGCGCAGCGATCGACTGGCTAAATACAACCAGCTCATTCGGATCGAAGAAGAATTGGGCCAGGCCGCTTTGTTTGCCCAGGAGATTTTCTGATAACAGGGGCGAGTGAATAAAGCTCAAAGCTCTGAGCTGCAAGAAGGGACTGTGGCAGTAACAATAAGGCATTCGGCATTCGGCGTTCGGCTTTTAGGTTGCGGGACTTTGGGTTGCGGGCTTATCGATTTCGGATTTCGGATTTCATTGATCGAGAAAATTTAGTTCATGGGAATTAAATGACAGATGAGATAGGTTAACGGAGATAGGTCAAAGGTAAAAGGGTATTTGGATTCGATTTCGAAAATCGGATTTATGCTTACCTTCTGACCTTCTTACCTTCTCACCGTCGTCTTGCCATTCTTTCGTTCTCTATGAGCTGTTTTGGGTCGTCTGCCGTCTTTTTTCTGTCATCCGACTTCTGCCCTCTGTTTTCTGCTTAACCATGAAAGCTGGAAGTTATATGAACAACAAAGTAAAAAATCTGTTGATAGCTGTGGGGGTCGTCGCTGTTTCACTCTGCATGATAACATCCTTGCAGGCCTACGTCCTCCAGGGGCGGCATGTGCTGGATTTAATGATCGAGAAGTTGGGGCCATCCGAAAGCCTCTACGTTTCCGAACGGCTTTTCCATTACCCGGTGGCAACGCCCTCGGATGAACACGGCCCCGGGGCCACTGATCCCGATTTGCCATCCGGCGATTTTGCAGGCCTCGACGAACCGCCCCACCAACAGATTGGACGATACCCGGAACAAGCGGAGCAGGAGGCCCTGGAGTTTGAGAGCACCCTGCGTTATGTCTTTTCACGCGCTTTTCGTTCAGACGCCAGATCTGCCGATTCCGAGCACATTCACGTTTCCGTCGACGGGCGCACCCTGACGATAATCGACAATAATATTGTGCCCGATGTCGTCAATCGCTTTGACTTTTTCAAGGACATACTGCTTTATCGCTCACGCGAGGCTCTGGCAGATAGGCTGTTGCAGCTGGGGGTGGATCTATCCATAACCACTCTGGGGCGATTTGAGGATAAGATCGCCTTCGTTCTCGGGGGCAAATATCCGGATGAAACCACCAACCAACTTTGGATCGATAAGGACACCCTGCTACCGATCCGTCTGATCATACGGGGGGTATACGGCGCCGATAATACCGATAAAGTGGAGATCCGGTATCTTGTCTGGTGGAAAATCGGTGAAACCCGGTATCCTTCTAAAATGGAATTTTATCAGGACGAAAATCTGGTTCGGGCAACTCAGGCCCAAAGCTTTGAGGAAAATGCCTTGTTCTCGGAAGAACTTTTTGACATCGAATACCTGGAGACGGTTTATCCCCGGGCAGCCGTACAGCCAATTCCGGCCGAGGTCGTCGAGGAACCCAGCGAAGTCCAAAAAACCATTGAGGAGTTTAAACGTATTTTTGAATAAAAATACACAGCTTACGTATTCTTAAATTCCATCTTTACATTTTTGGTTGTTTCATTTATATTTAGAGGAATTATTTTAAACGATAGACCGGTCTGCAACTTCCTTGACGGAGGATTATCGGCGAAGCGAGGGGTCCAATTAAAATTCCATTCATATTCCGAATATCTTGGTTTTTCTACAGTGATCTAACCCCCCTTTGGTCATAGCACAAGGGGGGTTTCTCTTTTCTAATCGGCAACATGAAGTTTTGAGGTAAATCAGATGGGAGATAACACGAAGTATATTTTTGTGACCGGTGGCGTGCTGTCATCTCTGGGCAAGGGGCTTGCCTCGGCCGCCATCGGAGCTCTGCTCGAATGTCGGGGACTCACGGTGACCATTCAGAAGCTAGACCCGTATATCAACGTCGACCCCGGGACGATGAATCCGTTTCAGCACGGGGAGGTATTTGTTACCGATGACGGCGCAGAAACGGATTTGGACCTCGGCCACTATGAGCGATTTACCCACGCCAAGCTCGGCCAGGACAACAATTTTACTACCGGAAAAATTTACCATTCCGTCATATCCAAGGAGCGACGCGGTGACTATCTTGGAGGGACGGTGCAGGTCATCCCGCATATCACGGATGAAATTAAACAAAGCATCCGGCTGGCTGCCAACGGTGTTGATGTCGTGATTGTCGAAATTGGCGGCACGATCGGTGATATCGAAAGTCTGCCCTTTCTGGAGGCCATTCGCCAATTCAGGACCGATGTGGGGCCGGAAAACGCGCTTTATATTCACCTAACCCTGGTGCCCTATATCGGCACCGCCGGCGAGGTGAAAACCAAACCGACCCAGCACAGCGTCAAAGAACTGCGCAGCATTGGGATACAGCCTGATATCCTGTTGTGCCGCACAGACCGCTTCCTGTCAAAGGACATCAAGGCCAAAATTGCCCTTTTTTGCAATGTCGGCATTGATGCCGTCATTACCGCCAAGGATGTTGACTGCATCTATGAAGTGCCGATCGTGTTTCACAAAGAAGGCCTGGACGCCAAAATCGTCGAAGCGCTCAATATCTGGACCCGGGCTCCCCGGCTTGAGCCCTGGGAAGAGCTGGTGCATAAAATACAGGTGCTGCAGCATTCGGTGAATATCGCCATCGTCGGAAAATACGTCGATCTTACCGAATCTTATAAAAGTCTGAACGAGGCCCTCTACCATGGAGGCATCGCCAACGACTGCAAAGTAAATTTGACGTTTGTGGATTCAGAGAAAATGGCTGACGGAAATTGCGCTGAGCTGCTGGCCGATGCCGACGGTGTCCTGGTACCGGGTGGCTTCGGTACCCGAGGAATCGAAGGTAAAATATGTTCGGCCAATCATGCCCGGGTCAACAAAGTGCCATACTTCGGGATTTGCCTGGGGATGCAGATTGCAGTGATCGAGTTCGCACGCAACGTCGCCGGTTTGAAAGACGCCAACAGTTCCGAGTTTAATGAGTTGACGCCGGACCCGGTTATTTACCTGATGTTGGAATGGTTTGACGAAAGAACCGGCTCCACCCAGCAGCGGTCTGAATCCTCGGACAAAGGCGCTACCATGCGGCTGGGGGCCTATCCCTGCCGGATTGCCAAGGACACGTTTGCCTATCGTGCCTACGGTGAAGAGAATATTTCAGAACGTCACCGCCACCGCTACGAATTCAACAACGACTACAAAAGCCCGCTGGCCGAAAAAGGACTCATTATCAGCGGCACCTCACCCAGTGGTGATTTGGTGGAGATAATCGAGATTAAGGATCATCCCTGGTTTCTGGGGTGTCAATTCCATCCGGAATTCAAATCCCGTCCAATGACACCCCAACCGCTCTTCAGGGATTTCATTAAAGCGGCCCTGGAGTACAAGCAGGCAAGGGAGAGTCAAATAGGCGCTTAGCGACATCACATAGACAATTTATTGTCGATGTTGCTGCGCGCAATGATTTTTCAAGGGTTTCAGGTGTCAGGTTTCAGGTGTCAGCATTTAGCACCGTAGTTCCCTCGTGTGAAACTACATAAAATGACGAATGAATAATGACGAATGATGGAATCGCTTCGCTCAGTCGTTTTAAAATGGACAGAATACCTTAAATCCAAAATCCGCATTCCAAAATCTAAAATTTGCTTTTTGAAGTTTCTTCTCTTTGATCAGACTGGCCGTCTTTTTGGCCAGAGGCAGCCCTTTTATGAAACTTCAGGGATTGACGAATGTCGAATGACGAATGACGAATGGTGGAATCCCTTCTCTCAATCGTTTTATAATAGAAAGAATACATTATTCGATGTTCGATTTTGGACGTTCGATGTTCGGCGTTCATTAGTTTCTTTTCTTTGATTAGACCGGCTGTCCTTTAGCCGGAGGCCGCCGCTCGTGTGAAACTACAGGATGTTCAAAGCCATTCAGATATAAGTTAATGATATGTGGCAGTGGCCTCGATTCGGCTGAGCTCGTCGCAGGACGGCCACGATTGCCCGGGGAATCGCGGTTGGAAACCGCTCCCACGATCTTTGAACGCAAGATTTACGGATGAAGTTTCTTTTTCGAGTTGACCGGCCGTTTTTTGGCTGGCGGCTGAGCTGACACCTGACACCAGAAACTTGAAACCTACAAACTGAGCCATTGCTGCGCAGGGCTATAATAACCGGCGCGGTCTCGGAACAAACTTAGCTTCTTTATTCTTTAATATCGAACTTGGAAATCAGGCGCGACAGATAGGTCCTTTGGATTTGCATGTTTTTTGCCGCCAGACTTCGGTTGCCGTTGGTATTTCGCAAGTTTAACAGGATAAATTCCTTCTTGAACGCGTCAATTGCGTCTTTTAACGACAACCCGACCTCCAGGCCGGGATATTGGGGCCGGCAGGCAAATGCGGGGAGATCTTCGGGTATGATTTGTTGGCCGTTGCCCATTACCACGGCCCGTTCCAAAGCATTTTTCATTTCCCTGACATTGCCGGGCCAGTCATATTGGAGCATGAGATTCATGGCTTTTTGAGATATGGTCAACTCCGAAAGTCCGCGCTCCTTGCGGTAAATGTCTAAAAAATACTCCGCCAACAATGCAATATCTTCCCTGCGTTCTCGCAACGGGGGCATCTGAATCTGGACGACATTAATACGGTAGTAGAGATCTTCCCGGAAACGCCCTTCGGCAACATCTTCCTCGATATTACGATTGGTGGCCGATATGACCCGGACATCCACGGGAATCGATTTGTTGCCTCCCACTCTGTAAAAAACACCTTCCTGCAGAATCCGCAGCAATTTAGTTTGCATGCTGGGGCTCATTTCCCCGATTTCATCCAAAAATATAGTGCCCCGGTCGGCCAATTCAAATTTGCCGATCTTGCGGCTGGTGGCGCCGGTGTAGGCCCCTTTCTCATGGCCGAACAGTTCATCTTCGAGCAATGTCTCCGGCAAGGCAGCGCAATTGAGCACAATCATGGGCTCGTCTTTGCGCACTCCGACCCGATGAATCATGCGGGCCAACAATTCCTTGCCGGTGCCGCTTTCTCCCAGAATGAGGGTGGTTGATTTGGAGTTGGCAACTTTTATGGCATCTGAGATAACCTTGCGCAGCGCCTTACTTTCCCCTACAATTTCGTATTTGCCCTGCAGTTCTCTTTTCAGGTCTTTGATTTCTTTTTTGTCGTGTTCTATTTTGCGCGCGTTTCCGAGTGCCTGAGCTGCCAAATCGGCAAACACGGATAATATTTTCAGATCTTTATCCTGAATCGCGCTGCCGTCGGCTTTGTCAATAATTTCGACCACACCGATGATCTTGCTTTCTATCTTCATCGGGACACAGGCGATGGATTGGGTCTTAAAGCCAATCGACTCGCTGATTTCTTTGTACCAACGGGGATCCTGGGCGACATCCGGAATTAACAACGGTTCACCGGTTTCAGCGACATGCCCGGCGATACCCTGTCCCAGTTCGATTTCGAATTGCTTGACGTCGGTGCTTTTGGCGCCTGTGGCGACTTTGAAGTAAAGTTTCCGGGTCCTGGGATCCAGCAACAGCAATGAACTCGCCTTGGCATCCATCATCCGCGTGGCGGTTTCAATGATCAGTTCCAGTAGCTGATCGAGGTCCTGGACCGAGGATACCCAGGTTGAGATTTCTTTCAAACGATCGATGGAAGAATGGGTGCTTAAGGATGAATCAGGCATTATTGTACACTTTCTTTTTTAATGCGGAAGGCCCAAAGTAAAGACCCGGCGCCGGGGGACAAACGCTAATTCCCCCGGGTCGGGATCTCACATTGAATGCCGGTTTCTAATTTGTCTCAGAAAACCCGGTTGTAGGTCCCGGGTCGATGCTTCTAAAATCCTCTTTGCCAGAAAAAATTTCACAAATGTCTACATTTTACAATGGAATAGACGAAAATGTCAATTTTTTTGCAATCAGGGTTCAGGGGTTTGGGGGTTCAGAGGTTTGGGGGTTCAGAGGTTCAAAGGTTCAGGGGTTTGGGGGTTCAGAGGTTCAGGGTTCAAAGGTTAAAAGGTACAGAGGGGCATCGTCTTGCCTTTGATCTTTCAACTTTGAGCTATGAGCTTTAAGCTTTCAGCTTTCTATTTCCGGCAACCATCTTCCAGCATCCAGTATCCAGCATCAAATATCCAGCATCAAGTACCCAGAATCGAGTATCCAGCATCCAGTATCCAGCATCAACTATCCAGCATCAAGTATCCGGCATCCTATTCCCGTCCGTTTAGCTGGGCCACAATGAACTCACCAATCTTTTCAGCGGATCGGCCGAATAATTCCTCGATTTCAACCAGGTCCAGATGTTGATCCTGCCAGGTCAGGCTGTTTTCCTGCACAATGTTCTTGATGTGCTCGTATTTGCCGCCCAGAGCCTTGATTCTGGCGTCCAGGGCCACATTTGCCATAAATGACACATGCAGCAACATTAAATATTCTATCCGGTTCGGGCTGTCACCGGAAATGGTCAAAACAGGGATGACCAGGATGCTACGCTCATCCTTGCGTCCCTTGCCGATGTAGACATTGCCTTGCCGGACGATGATCCTTTTGGTGCCCTTAAGCCGGTTGTCCGATTCAACCCGCGAGGATACGACCGCAGCTTCACCCTGTTTCTTGATAACAGCGATGGTCGTGTCATCGGCAGGCTCCCCGAGCACGCTTAAACCATCAACATGGTACAGGGTGGTGCCTTTGATCTGATCGATAATTTGCTGCAGATTCCTTAGAACGATAATATTACTGTTGGTCAGCTGCGAGAGGGCAAAATTTTCCTGGCGTAATTTATCGAAAAGGATACCTTCGAGACGATCCGTGATGCGGCTGGTCCCGACAGTGACGGTCTTGGCCTGGTGTTTGATGGCGTCCACCGGTCGTGCCATAATGCTGATGGCCTCCGCCAAACAGGCAAACAGAGTGTTGAGCATGTTCACCGCAGTGCCTTTCTGATTGAAATCGAGATCAAAATCTGAAACCGGCAGCCTGCCGGACAAATATTTGAGCAGCAGGGTGAGGTCTGACGATACATCCATTCCAATGGTGACCGGAAAATTCCCGGCTGCTCTTTTCTTTCTAAATTCGTTATAAAATGAGGCTACTTTTTCTCGAAAGGGCTGCTCGAGAATAATTTCGTAAACATCCAATCCCCCGGCGCTGTACTCATCAATTGACCGTTTGATGTCATCCTGAAAACTGAACAAAAAACGGGAACCCTCGTTTATGGACAGTGCCGCATAATACCCCCAGACGTGGCCGACCAGGGTATTCAATATAGGAGCCAGATGTTCCGGCACCCGAGGCACATGAAATACAGTTTCGGCGTAAGGGTCGAATCGGTTTTCACCTTCATCGGCAATAACGATGGGTACCGCTTTGTGTGCTTTGAAAATAGCTGTATCCTTGATAATATCGCCAATCACCGTGTCGCGTGTTCCGGCGGCACACACAATAATCAAAGGCTCCGAGGATAAATCAATATGTTTTTTGTCTTCCACAAAATCCGATGAAATCGTCTTGTAGCAGAGCTCACTGAGCTTGATGCGTATTTCATCCGCGGAGGCCTTGTTCGGTCCGCTTCCGACCGCAGCCCAGTAAGTCTTTGTCACGGCGCACCGGGCGGCCGATTCTTTGATGGCGTCGCCGGCGGCCAGAACCTGGCGCATATGAGCCGGAAGCGCCAGCAGTTGTTTAATTTCCTCGGTGACAAATTCGGCACTGCGGCGATTTTTCAAGGCCGCCATATAAAGCCCCAGGACGGCCCCGGCAACGATTTGGGAATAGAAAGCCTTGGTTGACGCCACCGACATCTCAATGTCGCGACCACTGCTGGTGTACATAACGCCATCGACCTTGAACGTGATATCCGAATCACGGCGGTTGACGATCGCCAGGGTGTAGGCGCCCCTTTCCTTTACCATATCCACGGTGCGGTTGGTGTCCGTCGTGGTGCCGGATTGGCTGATGGCGATCACGAGCGCATCCGCCATGCTCCCGGGGGCGTCATTTTCGTTCAGATGAAATCCGCTGAATTCGGAAGCTTTCAAAGCCCCAACCTGGTAAATCGTGCTGTCCATGTAGTAGCTCAGGATATTGGCACAGGCCAGCGCGGCGACTCCGGCAGTACCCTGTCCAATGAAATAAATGCGCTTAATTTGGTCTTTTTGCAGGGCGTCTTCCAGCAACGGGGGAATGACACTATCATCCAACACGATGCGCGTTTGCTGGCTTTCACCCTCCGAGACCTTCCAGCGGTTTTGCAGGGTTTTCTCCATTGAATCCGGGGACTCCGAAATTTCTTTTAAAAAATAGTGGGGGTAGGCCTGGCGGTCGATATCCCGCGATGTAATCTCTGTGTGCTTGACATCATCCTCGGTCAATTCAAGGGCCGTGCCGTCGTAAAACATGGCCCGAATGCCGGCCAGAGTGCCGGGGGATTGCTGGTCCAAAATAAAAACCTGCCCCTGGGTCGAACCTTCCCTGCCACTGACCACCGATTCTCCGTCCAGTTTTATGTATTCCTGGGTTTCCTCGACAAACCCGTAAACCTCGGAAGCCGGAATATAATGATCGGGAGCGATGCCCACAAAAAGGGCCTGCCCACTACCTTTTTGAGCCAGAAAAATTTTACCCGGTGCCAGATTCGTGTGCATGGATATGGCATGCGATCCCTGAAAATTATTGACGGCCAGCCGAAAGGCCTCCTCGACGGGATGCCCCTGATTGATATAGTTTTGGATGATCAACGGAATAATTTTGGTATCCGTGGTGATTTGATCCTGGATCTGATCGCCGCTAAGTTCGAAATCGCGTTTGAGCTCTTGATAGTTATCAATATCGCCGTTCAAGCAAGTATGAATGATGCCGTTTTGGGCAATTTTATTTTTATCGCTCTGGTTATCCACCGGATGACAGTTGGCCTCGGTAATTGCGCCGACCGAAGCCCAGCGGGTGTGAGCGGACACCGTATCAAACTCCAGCGATCTGGCTGCCAGGATCTGAAAAATCGGATCATCAGAAATCTGGCGGCGCAAAAAGGAGACATTGTCTCCCAGGCTGCCGATTACATTGGCCACTTTATATACGATTGAAATTGCAATTTGCTCATCAGCCGTCCCTTCGTTATAGCGATGGATGCTGATGCCCCGGTTGACCAGGGGATCCTGGCCGCAGCGATTTTCCAGCCGATTATAAAGGTTGCCTTCTTTTAAGCTATTTTCGAAATCCTCAAATTCGGTCGCTTTTAAGATAAACATCAGCGAGATACCGGCAGAGTCCCGCCCCCGCACTTCCAGCCGGTCGATGCTGTTCAGGACGGCATTGACTTTTTTAAAAATGTGGATCGCAGCCGGTTGCGGCGGCTGACTGAGACCCCGGCATAAATCTTTTATTTTATTGATATTATTTAAAATTTCATTATCGATGCACCAGTTGATATCTTTCAGCTTCTCAATCCGGGCGTTCATTGATTCCACGGATTGCAGCGCCATGCGGCCGATGTGGTCGGACACCGCCCGAAGTTCGGCTTCGATGATGGCATTCAGACGTTTGCTAGAATTTTCAAGGTTGGCCTGATTATCGGAATCCCCATAAAGGGCAAAAAAATAGTCTTCATGCTTCAATTGCTGGACGGCCTGCCACAAAGATTCGACCAAGGCCTCCCCACCAAGATATCGATCTTGGTTGGCGCTGAAATCCGGGTCCTGGCGGCCGGCGCACCCCTGATCACCGATCCGGCTGATGACCTCATCCAGCGAGGGCGCCTCGGGGGACAATTTGGCTGTTTTTTTTTGTTTGTAAGATACGATGGCCGCGATACCGCAGAATAAAGTATTTTCCCGGTATGGGAAAAACACGATGGATCCGGCGGGCAAATCAGCAGCCATTCTGCCGAAATAGACATTGGCAGCCAGTAGAGCGGCCAAGTGTTGCCGGGATAATCGGACCATGCGGATCAATGAATTAAAAACACGCGTTAACCTAGCAATAATGTATCGTTTCATGAGATATAGTCCTTGCCCCTAAGCTCTTTGAGTTCTCTTTTTTTGCAATAGGATTTTTTTTACCGTTTCAACGTCTTCCGGCCGGTCTACCCCGATGCTTTGATGCTCTGTCTCGACAATGTGAATAGGGATGCCGTTTTCAAGTAATCTAAGCTGTTCGAGCCTTTCGGTGACCTCCAGAAAACCCTGGTCAAGCGCTACGAAATTTTTCAATGCCGGCATGCGAAAGGCATAGATTCCAATATGTCCGTAAAAATCGGGATCTGCTGCGTTGCGCTGAAAAGGGATTGGGGAGCGGGAAAAATACAACGCACGGTGATCTGCCGTAAAAACAACTTTCACCAAATCCGGATTATCTGCCTCTGGAGCCTTGATTTTTTTTGCCAACGTCGTCACTTGTATGTCCGGATCCCTGAACGGGTTCAGGAGTTCGGTCAGCATGACCGGTTCCAAGACAGGCTCGTCCCCCTGTATATTGACGATTACCGCGTCGGCCTCCAGTTCCAGCTTTTCAGCTGCTTCCAAAACGCGGTCCGTGCCGCTGAGATGATCGGTGCGGGTCATGACAACCGGTATGCGCCACTGTTCAGCAGCAGAACGAATGCGGCTGTCATCAGTTGCCAATGTAACCGATGACAGGGTTTTGCATCGCCTGGCTCGTTCGAAAACGTGCCAGAACATGGGACGGCCGAGAATATCGGCCAGCGGCTTGCCGGGAAATCTGGAGGACTGGTAGCGAACAGGAATGATGCCATGGCAGGGCGGTAGCTTGCTCATAAACATTGATCGCGGTAAATGAAATTTATTGGGATTTTAGCGCTATTATCGGCAGGGAGTAATGAAGCAATGGAGTGTTGGGGTAAAGTACCTCTTTGGGAGAATTTCCAATACTCCAATACTCCAATACTCCATTACTCCATTTTTTAAACAAATCGCTTATAGTCGACAACCAAACAGAATCATGGCCAATTGCGATTGATATATAGTTTTCCAGTCTACCGCAGCGGAGTTCCGGGTTCAACACTGCTGTCGAGGGTTGCCAGGGTTGGTCCGGATTCATCTACGGCTGCCACCAGCATGCCATTGGACACGATCCCCATGAGCTTGGCTGGCTTTAAGTTGGCAACCACAATCACCTGTTTTCCAACCAACTCCTCCGGTGTATACTTCTCGGCAATACCGGCGACGATAATCCGTTTTTGACCTAAATCGACTTCAAGTTTCAATACTTTCTTGGCCCGCGGGATCGCCTCGGCCCGCACGACGGTCGCCACTCTGAGATCCACCGTGCCGAACTGCTCGATGGTGATTTCAGGTTTGATCTCAGGATGCCGGGTAGATTTCTCCGGTTCCACAGCCTGACCTTGACCGCCTTTTTTATCACCCGGCTCGATTCGCGGAAAAAGAACGATGGATTTGGGCAGCTGGGTGCCGGGTTTGATGGTTTTCCAGGTTTTCAGGCGGTCCAACAAATAAAAGGGCTCCCGGGGATCCAGTCCCAGGTGCTTTTGCATTTTGGCGGCCGTGCCGGGCATCACCGGATGCAGCAGACCGGATATTATCCTAAGTCCTTCCAGCAGATTGTAAAGCACCACCGCCAATGATTTGCGGCTTGATTTCTTCTTGGCCAGTTCCCAGGGGGCTGTGACGTCCACGTATTTGTTCATTCGGCCGATAAATTTCCAGACCGCCCGCAGGGCATTGTGGAACTGAAAAGATGCCATCAAATCTTCATAGGCTGAAATCGCACTTTGGGCATCGGCTTCCAGGCCGAATTCGCAATCCTTTTCGACGGTCAAATCGATCTCGGGGACAATTCCCTGACAATATTTATGAACCATGGACAACACCCGGGAAAATAAATTGCCGAGATCATTGGCCAGATCCGAATTGATGCGCTGCACCAGAGAATCTTCACTGAAACTGGAATCCAGCCCGAATGCCATGTCGCGAATCAGAAAAAAACGAAATGCATCCAGCCCATATATGTTTTTGAGCTCCAGGGGTTCAATCACGTTGCCGAGACTTTTAGACATCTTGCTTTGTTCGATATTCCAATACCCGTGAACATTCAAATTCCGGTACAGCGGGATTCCGGCGGCTTTCAACATGATCGGCCAATAAATGCCATGGGGTTTGAGGATATCTTTAGCAACGATATGTTGCACTGCGGGCCAGAATTTCCGGTACTTGTCGCCGGCCGGGTATCCTAGGGCGGATACATAGTTCAGCAGGGCGTCAAACCAGACATAGGTGACGTAGCCCGTGTCAAAGGGCAGGGTGATGCCCCATTTCAGCCGGCTTTTCGGCCGTGAGATGCACAGATCTTCCAGCGGATCTTTAAGAAAGGCCAGGGCTTCATTTTTGTAGCGCTCCGGACGGATGAAGTCCGGCGTGCTGCGAATATGATCGATCAGCCACTCCTGGTAACGGCTCATCTTAAAGAAATAATTGGATTCTTTTATGGTTTCCGGTTCGGTTTCATGATCGGGGCATTTGCCGTCCACCAATTCGCGGTCGGTGTAGAATCGCTCGCACCCGAAGCAGTATTGGCCTTCATATTCGGCGAAATAGATATCCCCGGCATCATATATTTTTTGCAGCACCTGCTCCACCACGGCCATATGAGCCGGATCAGTGGTGCGAATAAAGTCGCTGTTATTGATGTCTAACTCGGGCCAGAGATCACGGAACAGTCGGCTGATGGTGTCAACGTACACCCTGGGCGTCATATTTTCCTCTTTGGCGGCCCTCACGACTTTGTCCCCATGCTCATCGGTGCCGGTTAGAAAATAAGTATCGCCGCCCCGCATGGTATGAAAACGGGTGGCAACATCGGCGACGATGGTGGTATAAGCGTGTCCCAGATGGGGGCGTGCGTTGACGTAGTAAATCGGAGTGGTGACATAAAAGGGCCGGGTCATTTTTTAATCCTTTATGAGCTGATTAACGGTGGTTTCAATTTCCATCCCGCCCTCCAAACGGACGGTAATTCTTTTGCAGATCGCATTGTGGCGAATCACCTTGCCTTTGCCGCTGACGGTTCTAACGGTTTTTCCGATCTTGGGCAATTTCTTTTTTAGTTTTTGATAGGTTTTATATTCATATGTCAAACAGCACATTAATCGCCCGCATTGACCCGAGATTTTCGTGGGATTCAGCGACAGGCTCTGTTCTTTGGCCATCCGTATGGATACCGGTTCGAATTTATCAAGGAAAGCGGAACAACAAAGCTCCCGTCCGCAGCGGCCGATGCCGCCGCACATTTTGGCCTGGTTGCGGATGCCCACCTGGCGCATTTCAATTCTGGCTGACAGGTGTTTGACCAGCATTTTCACCAATTGACGAAAATCGACCCGGCCTTCGGAGGTGAAAAAAAATGTATATTTATTGCCGTCGAAAGATTTTTCGACCGAAAACAAATTCATTTTCAGACCCAGGTCCTTAATGCATTTTAGGCAATAGGTGTGAGCTCTTTTTTCATCGGCGTCATTTTTATTGCGGCGCCTGAAATCTTTTTCATTGGCCATTCGATGAACTTTTTTGAGCGGCCGATCGGATGATTTGCTTTTAAATTCCTCCGGTGCCACGGTTACCGTGCCGAATCCAAGGCCCTGTTCGGTCTCCACAATGACATGGTCGCCGGGGCTCAGGACAAAGGCACCGCAATCGAAATCATATATTTTGCCGGAGGGCTTGAATTTAACGCCAACTTTCTTATTCATAATTTCCCCATCCGGAAATACCGGAATTGATATTCATTACTTAAAGATGTTAATCATTTTAACGAAAAAGTCGCGCTTCAGGATACTCGATGCGAATTATACAAATTTCTGCCATCAGCACCACCTGCTTCCGGTACCTGAAGCCATCGGTTCCCGGCAGCACGCAGCCGGAATGACCCCAATAAGGGGTTTCATAGCACACCCCGCAGCTTGAAGAAAGCCTTAAAACTGCGATAATTTCAATACCATGGATTCCATTGCCAGCCTTATATTGGTGCCGGTCTGGATCGCATTCTGGGTGGATTGAATGGTTTCAAATTTCGAAAGCAGCAAGGGTAGACTCATTTTGGGGGATAACCGGTTTAATTTTGAAGTCAGGTCGTGATTGATAATCCTGTCCGGATGAATTTTGGCGATGACCAGGTCCCGCAACCAGGATTTTAATACTTCCAGCGCATCCGGCAGGTCGTCTTTTTGGGCGGCCAACTGGTTGCTGAACGCCAGAAGTCGATTGAGGGAGGCGCTTGACAATGATTCCATTTCGGTGATCAGCCAGTTTCGTCTTCTAATCCAGTGGCTTTGATACATTTTCAAGGCCCGGGATATACTCCCGGCGGCCATGGCGGCAATAATCGCTGCATCTGTGGCATCAATCCCATGATCCCGCACGAGCACTGATTCCAAATTTTCTCTCGAAATCGGATTGAAACGAACCGGTTGGCAGCGAGAAACAATGGTTGGCAGCAGATCTGAGGTGTGGGTGGCGATTAGTATAAGTACGGTTCTGACCGGCGGTTCTTCGAGCACTTTGAGCAGGGCGTTGCTGGCAGCGGGGTTCAGCGCCTGGGCCTCAGAGATGATCACCACTCGCACACCGGCTTCGTACGGCTTCATGCCCAGAGTCTGGCAGAGCGTGCGAATCTGATCGATTTTAATGACGGGGCCCGACGGCTTGAGCCGGATGATATCCGGATGAATATTCGATTCTATTTTGCGGCAGGAATTACAGCTGCCGCAGGGTTGAGTCGTGAATGCCCCACGCTTGTCTAAACGATCGGACGGATTTGCATCCGAATTTTCAGATTTGGAACCCTCAATGTTTGTCGTGCAGTTACACGCCATGGCCAATGCGACAGCCATACGTTCTTTGCCCACGCCTTCCATTCCTGAAAATAGAAGGGCGTGGGGGATGGTTCCTTTTTGAAGGCAGGCGGTAAGAATTCGAAGAGGACGATTTTGATCTATGATCGACTCAAAACCAGGCACAGGTTCAATAATCTACCCGATCTTTTAATTCTTTACCGGATTTGAAAAATGGAAGTTTTTTGGGACTTATGGTTACTTTGTCGCCGGTTTTCGGATTTCTGCCGGTGTAACTTTTATATTCTTTAACGAAAAAGCTGCACAAACCCCGGATTTCGACGCGCTCTCCCCGGGCCATGGCATCCGCCATATTGTCAAAAAATATCTGAACCACTTTTGCAGCTTCCGCTTTCGAGATATTCGCTTCCGTTTTCAAAGCGGAGATCAGCTCCAGTTTATTCATGCGCCCTCCTTCTTAACCGTCAGGTTTTTATTAGTATATTAAAAATTTATAGCCTGAAACCTGATAAAATGTCAAGTAGTTATGACAATATTTTCGGAATTACTTCTATATCTTCTTCGCTCACTTCCACCCCGGCGTACTGGCCGAGGGCTTCAATATTTACGACGACGCGTCCTTTGCCGCCATAGCGGGCAAAGGTGCCGACGACTCCGGTAAACGGCCCGTAGATCACCATCACTTTATCACCGGTTTTCAGGCGATGGCCCGTGGTGACGGGATTATCGCTATTAACCATAATCTGAAGGGATTCGATGGTTTGGTCGGGTACCGGTATCGGTCTTTGTTTATTGCCGATCAGACGCACGGCCCCCACTGTTTTAACGACTTCCAGATGCGAATTCGGGTGCAGATCGGTTTTGACAAACAAGTAGCCGGGGAATAGCGGAACCCGAACCATGGCCTTGCGGTCACGCCGCTTGCTGCGCACCGTTATGATCGGCAGATAGGCTTCGACTGATTTTTTTATCAGTAGTTCATTGACGACTTTTTCATGGCGACTCTTGGTGTGCAGCACATACCACTGTCGCTCCAGACGGCGATCATGCATTCAATTCATACCCAACCCGGCGAAGCCGGAAATGAAGATTGTAAATAGACACAAAGATTCAATTGACGGCTATTTGCAAGCCATTTTCGGAATCGAATTTTAGGATTCAGATATCTGAATACCCTCTATCTTGTATCCAGCACTAAGTATCCGATGCCCAGCATCCAGCATCCAGCATCGAGTATCCAGTATCGAGCATCCAGCATCGAGTATCCAGCATCGAGTATCCAGCATCGAGTATCCAGCATCGAGTATCCAGCATCCAGCATCCAGCATCCAGCATCGAGCATCAAGCATCGAGAACGGCTAGTATCACAAAAATCCCCCAATGGGCAATAGGTATAATATTTCGGCCGGCGGACGGCCCCCATATGCTAAATTCCAAACTCGCCCAACCCGAAAAGTTTGATCTTGATCTCCCAATTCAGATCATTTTGTTCGCCGACGTTGACTTTATCGATGACGCGGCCTTCAAATGACCAGCAATCGGCCGTGTAGTTTAGTCCGAAACCGGTTTGAACGCGGGTTTCATCCAGAAAATTATATTCATAGAGCCCTGATACTCGCAGCCGGTTGGTGATTTTCAGAGCCAAATCTCCATAAATCGACTGGGCTTCATTCAGGCTGATTTCGTCCGATTCCCGGGTAAACCTGTATTCGACCTGCAGGCTGTCGCCGCGCCGGTCCCAGAGATTGCCCCCGATGTTATGGGACAAAAACTTATGTTCGTACACGGACCACAAGGCTGTGGCATCTAGGGCGATATAATTTCCCGGAAAGAAATCCAGCCGGGCCCCAATGGGTGAAAAAGGCTTTTCTGAATCTTTTTGCTTGGCCTCTTTAATATCGTAACTTTGTTCCAATTCAAAACGCAGAAAATCGTTATAGCCGTATTCTGTTTTAGAGTCGATAACGGTGGCTTTATCTTTGTTGGTGCGACGCTCGAATTCATAACTGCCCGCTTTTCTGGTTTTGGATGTCAGCGTGTTGGTCAGCGAATAGGTGAGCAGGTTTTGGTTGTCGATGCGGTCGATGCCGTCGAAATTCGGCAGATCTTCCTGATCTACATCCGGGATATAGGTATGAACGACCCGCGGCCGCACCGAGTGCTTAATGGCTTCTATGGTTTGGCCTTCAGGTCGGAAGATATTGAACACTTCCGTAAAAAAATCTAGCCGGGTGTCGTAAAGCCCGCGGCTGTAAAACCTTTGATCACCCTCCGGACCGAATTCTTCTTTATCCAAATACCATAAGGTGCCGCGCAGACCCACCGACGGCTCTATCGTGAAAAACGGTTTGAGCTGAAAAGGTAAATAAAGCCGGGGGTGGGCATCCACGCGCTGGGTGCGCCGGCCATCATCGCTCCAGTAATAAATGTACTGGGAATTGAGGTTGTAAAAAAAAGGCGAAGTTGTAATGCGCTGTTTGACGGCATCGAAATTTACCAGTGGCAATTGCTGCAGGGTCAGGTCGGGTTCCCCGCTGTTGCGAATGGTGCTGTCCAAGTCGTAACGAAACTCAACATTGAGACTGTAACCGGGCCAAAGTTTGTTGAAATTCAAGCGGTTGGTGCGAACCGGATCGTTATAGTCGTCCAGGTCCCGATTGAATACTTTCTCGAAATAGTCCTTGGCAACTCGCCATCCCATGTGCCCATTTCTAAATTCACGCGTGTAATCCTGGTCGCTGACGATGTCCAGATCCAACTGGGCTCTGATGCCATAGGGCAATTTTTGATGATGGCTGCCCCGCAGCCAATAGCGGTCGGTATTTTTGCGCAGGATTACCTGGGAGCCGTCTTCAAACCCCCAGTCTTCGCTGGATTCGCCGCCCGTATCGGTCTGTTTGTCCTCAAAACCGTCGAGCATCCAGGTTCCCTTGGACCAGTCATCCAAGTAGTAACGGTACTCAACGCCGCCTTTCATACCGCGCTTGTTCATCCAATGGCCGTAGAACGTGGCGTCCGAGCTTTCGTCTATGGCCCAAAAAAGCGGCTGGTTATAATACCAGCCCCAGCGATCGGATTTACCGAATTCAGGCCACAGCAAGCCGGATTGCCGTTTTTTTCTGGCTGGGTAGTAAAAATAGGGGGTGTAAAGCACTGGTGCATTTCTGGCCCACATGGTTGCATGGCGGGCGGTACCGCCACCATCGGAGGTGACTTTGACATCTCTACCGGTTACTTTCCAATCCGGCTTGTCGCCATCACAGGTGGTCAGGGTAGCTTTATCGATGGTATAGGTTTTTTCACCGACTTTTTTGATCACATCGCCCCTAAGATGATAATTGTTCTCCTTGATAAACAGGTATCCGTCCTCGACAGAGCCGATTTGGCTTTCAAGTTCAAGTTCCATGCTGGAACCGCTGAGGATGTCTTCCCCGTTCGTCAAAACCACATCACCTTCGGCGTAGGCCTTCATCTTTTTGGGTTCAAACCGGATGAAGTTCGCCACCAATTTTATATTTCCTTTATATATCAATACATTACCTTTTGCTATGTACGCATCGTAGCTCTGGTCATAGAAGATTTCATCGGCCTCAAGCTGCCACGGTAATTTTGGATCCCTGATGACGCTGTCGATCTGCCCCTTATTCAGTTTAAACTGTGCCGCTGCAGGCAGCGGTGAAATTAGATGATAGACCGTGCCGATGCTCAGGACAACGATTATCAATAAGCGGATCCCCGAAACCAGGTGCCGGGTGATGTTCAGGAACTCAGCATATCGCGGAATTCTTCTTGCGGGATTCGTTTTAGTTGGTGCCATATAACGCGTTCACCGGGCTCTCAGGGGGCAGTCTCCACCTTCGTCTTTGCAGGGTTTTTAATTCGCAATCGTATCGGACCTGCGAGACCTGCTTTCATCGGACCAGAACTCTGTAACAAACTAATCATCTTGAACCTTATCACGATTTAAGATATAAATCTAAGTCGACCAAAAAAGTCAAGATATTATGAATGTACTTTTAACCAATGACGATGGCATCCATGCCCGGGGGCTGTGGGCGCTTTACAACAGCTTTGCCAAAAACCATCAGGTGGCGGTTGTGGCCCCGGATCGCGAACGCAGCGCGATTGGCCATGCCATCACATTGAATCAACCGCTGCGTGCTGCCAAAATTTCCCCGAATGTTGATTTCAGCGGTTATGCGGTCAATGGGACGCCGGCGGATTGCATTAAGCTGGCGATGTTGGAAATCCTGCCCAGTCGGCCGGACGTGGTCGTTGCCGGTATCAATCCGGGGGCCAATGTCGGAGCCAATTTGAATTACTCCGGAACAGTTGCCGCAGCCAAGGAAGCGGCCCTGCGTGGAACGATCGGAATCGCCGTATCCGTCGAGGGAATGCGAACTGAGTATTTGGACGACGCCGCCCGCTTTGTTGCCGAATTGGGCGAAACGGTTTTGAGAAATGGACTGCCTTTCGGTACCTTTCTCAACGTCAATATGCCGGACCTTCCATTGGAGGCGATCCGCGGAGTTCAGATCTGCCGACAGGGTGTTGCCATTTCGGCTGAATATGTCGACAAGCGTACAGATCCTCGTAATCGAATTTATTACTGGCAGGGAAGGGATATGCAATCTTTTGGGGAGGACTCCACCGTAGATGGTGCGGCTTTAAACCAGAATCTTATATCCATAACGCCGGTTAAATGCGATATGACCGACTATGGTGTAATGGATGAAATGAATGATTGGGATTTGAGTGGGGGATTCAGGGATTAGGGAATTTAGGGATTTAGGAATTGGGGAATTTAGGGATTTAGGAATTTAGGGATGATTTGAATGCGGAAGTGGGAATGCGGCTTTCGACGAGCTCAGGCGAGACAAAGTGGGAAATCTTTGAATTCGGAAGTCAATTCGAATTGTAGGGGCAGGAGCAGGTATTAGTGAAACTGTCTACAACACATAAAATAAGTTAATACCTCCGACAAAAATAATCCCTAAATTCCCCAATTCCTAAATCCTTAAATTATTTCTCCCGACTCTCGCAAATACCTGGTTAGGTGTTTTACTGAAAATTTTACTGAGAAAACTGAAAGGTTATCAAGATTACATGTTCATTTCTCTGGAAGGTATCGAGGGTTGCGGCAAAACGACTCAACTGGATTATTTGAGCTCTTTTTTGGATGATACGGGGCGGGCGTATGTGGTGACCCGCGAACCCGGGGGTACTGCCATCGGAAAGAAAATTCGATCGATTCTGCTGGATCCGGCCAGCAGGGAACTGGTTCCCAGGGCTGAATTGCTGCTGTATATGGCGGATCGGGCGCAGCATATCGAATCACTGATCAGGCCGGGTTTGGCCGCCGGCAAAATCGTTGTGTGTGACCGCTATTTTGATGCCACGGTAGTGTACCAGGGAATTGCGCGGGGTCTTGATGCCGAGTTCATCCGTGATTTGCATCGGATTGTCCTTGAAGATTTAAAACCGGATATTACCCTGCTGCTGGATCTGCCCCCGCGTATCGGACTGGCGCGTGCCTGGCAGGAACTCAACAACGGCAGCCGGTCCGATTTGGAAAGCCGCTTCGAGGAGGAAGCCTTCAGTTTTCATGAAAAAGTTAGAGCCGGCTACCTTGAGCTGGCCAGGCTTGAACCCGAACGATTTGAAATCATCGATGCCACCCGCCCGTTAGATGAGGTTCAGGCGGATATTCGAAAAGTGATTACCAATGTCCTAACCAACTAGAGACCCAATAGTGTTATGAAAGCTACCTACTTCCCATTTACCTACTTCTCAGATTCGGTGGCGGAATTGCTCACCGGCTGCTTCGGGCATTTTATTGTTTACCGGCCTTCGGGGGAAATTTTACCCGAGCAGCTGCAGGTTTGGATTGATCGGGGAACCGTCGATATCCGGGTGCCGATCCTCGACCATGAAAAGGAATTGAACATCGCGATTAACAATTATTTGAGCTGGGCCGACCTTCACCGGGACCGCGCGGTAGAAAAGGCCGCCATAGTGGCGGCAGGCGCGAATCAGATACCGTTTTTTAATGAGATATCAGCTCGTAAAATCGTTGCCGATATTAAGGGCAGTACTGCCGGCAACTCAAATACCGAAGGCCCGGACCCGGATCTGGCCGCCCGTATCTTTCTTTATTTTGCTCAAGAATTCGACCGCTACAACCAGGAATTGACCGACGATTTAAAGCGTCAGCAACTGCAGGAAGCTGAGTTGATCCGGCAATTGAAAATGGAAAATGATCCTGCAGCCATTGAGTTCCAAAACCCTCCGATGCAATTGCCAGAGCCTTTTACGGACTACATGGTTTCGGACCGTCTGGAAGCCTGGACCCGCCTTTTTTGCAGAGATCCGAAATCATCCGGGCTTTTCGTCACACACAGTGCAGCTGTTTTGGAGCTTTTATTGGAACGGACTTCGACCGCCGCCCGGGTTGTGCACCTGGAATCGACACCATCAGGCAATGCCACCGACGACAGGCCGGAATCTCTGCGGCCAAGCCTGGCGTTGGAATTGGCGCGACTACTGGAACAAGATCAGACCGAGGAATTGGACAACGCATCGGAATGGCTTAATGTTTCGTCAACCGACAATCCCGTTGCAATCAGTGTCTACCGGGTGCCGGAGCAGACCCCCGTCGAATTTTTTGCCCGTATTGCCGGAATCGACGGTCCCTTTGCCGAAAGTCGGCCTTACAACCGTCGGTATAAAGACACCCTCATCGCTTTGGTAAGGGAGCCGCGGAGCCCCTGATGGCAATACCAAAAAGAAAATGCAGAAAAATTGTCAAGAAGGCTTGACTCGATTTTTTAATTGGTATAATGACATTCCCTTGGTACAATTTCCCCAAGATCCTAATGAATGGTATTGGAACCATTTAAAAATAATTTATTGAAAGGAGAGCATAATAATGGCTTTTAATCCGATCGTCGATGAAGAAAAATGCGCTGGATGCGAAGAATGCGTGGATGTCTGTCCCGTCGAAGTATTCGAGATGGAAGACGGCAAGTCCGTGCCGGTCAACGCCGAAGAATGCCTCGGCTGCGAAAGCTGCGTCGAAGTATGCGAAGAAGGCGCTATTATTGTCGAAGAAACCTAATCAAGGCTTTATTATCGTCTCGCCGGGCCTGCAGCCTAATTGCAGGCCGGGGGGACGCCTTTCTAATTTTGATTTCCTGATTTCCCCTTACGCCCCTCTCATTTCCCGATCCGGCCAAACCAGAAAATAAGATTTGGGATTGCGGATTTTGGATTTAAGGGATTTCCTTATATTGGATTTGGGATTGCGGATTTTAGATTTAAGGTATACTAACTGTATATAATTGATTGAGCGAAGCGATTCCATCAATCCGCAATCCGCAATCAAAAATCCCAAATCTGCGTGGCCAACGAGAATTTTTTTGAAATCTGCTATAATTCTCTGATTACGTATTAATATCAGAATCTTATCGATACTCCAAGCCCCAGGGAGTAGGATGTCCAATTGACTTCGTTCAAGCGGGTTTTTGCGGTGGTTCCAACGGCATAGAATATTTTATCCGTGCCGCTGTCGGTGGACCAATCCTGATAATCGAAATTAAAATTCAAGGCGATATGCTGCTGCAGTGCGAGATTGAAACCGGCCCTGAAAATCCAGCCGTTGCCGTTAGCATCATGGGTAAAGCTTTTGGGGTGCTGGAGATTTTGACGCAGATTCCAATCCGCGACAGCTTCGTAGTCAGCCCAATGATATTCATAGCTGAGAAAGGTTTCGATTCGGTGGGCAAAGGTTTTTATCTCGGCTGCCCGAAAATTCAAATCGAATCCGATCCAGGGACCCTTCCATTCGGTATCATACGAACTATCTAAGCCTGAGAAGGAGCCAAGCGATTGAGGAGGAGAATTGATAACATATGGTGGGATCGCTACTGAGACCGAAATCGTATTGGACCCGTCAGTCATCGTTAAATTTTGTTCGTGATGGGAATAGCCTACCAGCGGGGTGATGGTCGCGATCACTTTTCTGCCGGTTCTAAAAGGATAACCGACTGCCAGAGACACGTCCCACACGTCTCCATCATCGGAACTGTTATTGGATCGAAGATATTCAATGGTACGATTGTCTCCCGCATAATCAGAGTCCTGGTTGTCACCATCGAAAATCCAGCCATAGACAGCAACACCTCGTACCGCGATGAAATTTGGCCATACCAGGCTGCCCTGGAGTTTTACCTGATAGCTTTCAAGATCATCCCAGGTCAATTCAGACAACACGTTGACATAATGATCCGGAGTCAAATATCCACCGATATTCCAGTCCAGGTCATCCTGACGGTAGCCTGCGCTGAATGCCAAATCGGTCTCCAACTTTACATATCTCATATGCGCCGGGTCTGCCGCCGGTGCCGGGTTTAGTTGAATATCTGAATCTGCCCGGACCTGCGGGATACACATCATGACAAATAGACCGATCAGGATTGCCTGCATTCTTAGAAGGCTTATGGGGTTCGGCATTTTTTACACCTCTTTGCCGGCTAGGTAAAATACCGGTTCGTGTTGAGGATAATATCGGTCCATAAATTAAAAACTTAACCGGCTGATTATGGCGACCTGGTTCGGCAGGAATTCGCTTGGTGCTTGATGAAATCAGGCCGGCGCAGACATACATCTTGCGCGCTGCAACAATCTGTGATAATTCTACTTTTTATGAAACAATACCTAATCGACGAACTCAGGAGTCCGGACTACGAATCGCTTCGCAACTGTTTGCAAGAGCGTTACGGCCCGGCAGCCATGGGCGGTATTTTTTGGATTCCAGTCAAGAGCGATTTGCTGACTGACATCCAGAAATCACACCAGCAATGCCAACCGCATTATTTCGCCGTCGAACTCCATAAAAATAGGTTGGCGGTAGAGCTTTTAGTCCGTACAAAAAGCGCCTTGCGCTGCGACTGTATCGGATATGCTTCTGATGATCAGCGCAACTGGATTATTGCGTTGATCGATGGCATTTTCAACCAGCTTGATATTATGACCTGAACATTGGCGCCAGCTGAAAAAATCTCAATGTTACGAACGACATACATTTTTATTTGGGTGGTGCTGACGACCATTTTCTGGGGTCTGGTGGCCATTTTCACCTCTTTTTTTACCCGTACGGGCAATCCGGTCCACAAAATTGCCAGGATCTGGGCCCGGGGCATCTTATATGTCAGTCGCATCAAGGTCACCATCAATGGCCTGGCTAATATTGATCCCACCCACTCATATGTTTATATGTCCAACCATCAAAGCAATTTTGATATCCCGGTCCTATTGGCACATCTTCCCGTTCAGTTCCGGTGGCTGGCCAAAGCCGAACTATTTAAAATCCCCATTTTCGGCCGTGCCATGCGTGGCGCCGGTTACGTAAAAATCGACCGTTTCAATCAGCAATCCGCCTTTGAGAGCATTAGCGAGGCCGCCGGGAAAATGAAAAACGGCGTGTCCGTCATGATATTCCCGGAGGGAACCCGGAGCCGGGACGGGAATATCAGGAATTTTAAAAAGGGTGGATTTATCATGGCGGTGGATGCCGGCGTTCCGATTGTGCCGCTGGTTCTCAAAGGCACTTGGTCGATCATGGACAAGAGCAGCATTCGAATCAATAAAGGGGAGGTTTCCTTAAATATCGGCGCACCCATTGCCACCACCGATTACACCCGGGAAAATAAAGACGATCTGATGCAATCCGTGCGAGCACGAATATGCGAGGAATTTGAGAAAGGATGAAATAATTTAGCGTTCAACAGCTAGTTTTTATCATGTATGGCACCGATTTAAACAAAAAGCTCGTCACCGGAATACCAAAATTGTAAAATGACTAAAATGACTAAAGTTGATGAATTCTATCGATTTTATATGACACCTACAGGACGCAAAGTTTTATTCAAATGAGTTCTGAATTCTGACAAATCAAGTAGACCCTGATTTAAAAAAAAGACGGAGCGAAGCGACTCTCTAATTTCAGTCATTTTAGGCAATTTGCAATTTTAGTCATTTTTTACCGTTTATAGGGATTAAGGGCTTAGCCCCGAATGGACCGGTAGATCTATGTCACCTCTTAAGATAATACCCCTGGGCGGTCTCGGGGAAATCGGCATGAACATGATGGTCTTCGAATATGGGGATACCATGTTCGTGGTCGACAGCGGACTGATGTTTCCTGAAGATTACATGCTCGGGGTTGATTTTGTTATTCCGAACCTGGACTACATCCGGCAAAATCACGCCAAAATGGCTGCAGTTGTTTTAACCCACGCCCATGAAGATCATATCGGGGCCCTGCCATACCTGCTCAGAGAAATTAATGTGCCGGTATTCGGCACTCCGTTTACACTGGGTCTTGTCCGCCATAAACTTGAAGAATTGGAATTGATATCAGGAACCGCGCTGCACGAAATTTATCCTGACGAAAATCTGCGCCTGGGTCCATTTGAGCTTGAATTTATCCGGGTCGGACACAGTGTCGTCGACGGCCTGGGGATGGCAATTCACACCCCCCGCGGCCTTCTGGTTCATACCGGCGATTATAAAATCGGCTACGGTGCGACCGGCGGTATGACCACGGATTTAAATAAATTTGCCGCCTGCGGTGAAAAAGGTGTCCTGGCGCTTTTGTCCGACTCCACCAATGTGGAGAAAGAAGGTTACACCATATCCGACAAGGAGATCGGTCAGACCCTGGATCGAATAATAACCGAACACGATGGACGTATTATTGTCGCCCTGTTTGCATCCAATGTTTCCAGGATTCAGCTCATTGTCGACATTGCCGGTAAAAGAAACAAAAAGATTGTCTTCGACGGCCGCAGCATTGAAGTCAGCGTTAAAATTGCCAAATCCCTGGGGCATCTGACAATCCCGGCCGGCATGGAGATCCATATCGACCAGGTGTCCGATTATTCTGATGATGAAATTATTATCATTACAACCGGTAGTCAGGGGGAACCCATGTCGGCCCTGGCACGCATGGCATCGGGTATCCACAAGCAGGTTAAAATTAAAGGCGGCGATACGGTGATTCTGTCTTCCAAATTCATACCCGGCAATGAGAAGGCGATCGGCAAGATCATCAACAGCCTTTACCGCAAAGGTGCTGACGTAATTTATGAAAAAATATCCGATATCCACGTATCCGGACATGCGTTTCGGGAAGAGCTGAAGTTGATGATCAACCTGACCAAGCCTGAATATTTTATACCGGTTCACGGAGAATTCCGTCACTTAATTCTGCATGCCCGGTTGGCCCGGGATGTGGGCATTGCCGACGACAAAATTATATTGGCTGAAAATGGTCAGATTATAGAGTTTAGCAAAGCCGGCGGAAGGCTCAACGGAAGCGCACCTACGGGCAGGGTATTGATCGACGGCAAAGGGGTGGGTGATGTCGGACGCAGTGTTTTGCGCGAAAGGCGCGTCCTTTCGGAAGAGGGACTTGTTGCTGTGACCATGGCCTTTGATGAAGAGACCGGAATCATTGTTTATGGACCTGAGATTGTTTCACGCGGTTTCGTCTTCGAGACTGAAACCGGCCATTTGCTGCAGGACGCTCAATGTGTAATTCTGGAGGTCGTTGAAGAAATTGCCCCCGATGCTCTCAATCGGGTTGACAAGATACGCTCGAAAATTCAAACTGCCCTGCGGCAGTATTTTTTCTTTACCATCGGTCGCCGTCCGGTAATACTTCCATTTATTATGGAAGTATAACGCGTTGCGGGTTACGGGGTGCGGGCTGCGGGTTGCGGGTTGCGAGGTGCGGGCTCAGAGCATGGGGCGTAGGGCAGGGTGATTTGAGGCCGAAATACCTGGCTTCTGATATGCACCATCTCGTGCATCGCTACGAAAAACTCCCTGCCGCAGCGCCACAAGCAGATCCTTGCCGGTGCTAAACGTTATGGGCTCCAAGGTAGGGCGTAAAAGGTTCAGAAAACAACTCCGAGGAATTTAACCTATACCTTATACCCTAAACCTTTTACCCAGATGTACCGGTGGCCGGAAATAGCGAATCCGACTTGGGACGTCATTGGCCAGCAACATCCAGCTGGATATAATCTTATGCGCAAAGAGATATACGGCATCGTTCTTTTTTTTCTGGTAATCTTTACGCTGGTCAGTCTACTGTCTTTCAGCCCCGGTGACCCTTCGATAAATCATGCCCGGACAGCGGGCAAAATTCACAACCTGTTCGGTTTCGTTGGCGCCCATGTATCCGGCATTCTGATCGGCCTGTTCGGCCTTGGAGCTTTCTGGATACCGCTTCTGCTGCTGCTGGCAAGCATTCATTTTTTCGGCAACCATCCCAGTCGGGCCATGATTGGCACCCTGGTCGGCGGGGTCATCCTGGTGGTTATCACCGGCAGCCTGCTATCCCTCAAACAAAATCAGTTCATATTGTTCGGCAGCAAATTCTCGGCCGGCGGGATTATCGGAATTCCCTTCAAGTCCTTTTTGGTCAAGTACACCAATACCGCCGGCTGTATTATCATTTTATCCCTTTTATGGATTATCGGGTTTATCCTGACTACCGGATTTTCAATCATCGCTTTCGGCAAGCGTTTTATCAATTGGGCCAAGGCCGCCGGCGATCGTATTCAGACAACCTATCTAAAACATAGGGAACGTAAGGCAAAGGCCAAAAAACGGTCCCGGGTTGATCAAGAAAAAATTGCCAAGCGGGCCAAGAAAATCAAAATCAAACAGTCGAAACCCAAACCGATCAAAGCGGTGCCGCCTCCTAAACAGGAAGTTTTCGATTTTATGAACAGCGGTAAAAAAGGCTATCAGCCACCGCCCTTTAATGTCCTTGAAGATCCGGATGATCCCCCCGCATCTTCAGATAAAGATAATTTGCGCATGCAGTCCCAGCTGCTTGAAAAGAAACTCGAAGATTTCGGGGTGCATGGCAAGGTGGTGGCGGTCTCCCCCGGTCCGGTTATTACGACCTTCGAGTATGAGCCGGCTGCCGGGGTCAAAATCAATAAGATCGTCAATCTGTCCGATGACTTGGCGCTGGCACTGCGGGCCACCAGCATCCGAATCGTAGCGCCGATTCCCGGTAAAGCTGCGGTCGGCATCGAAGTTCCCAACAGCAGCCGCGAAATGGTGCGATTCAAAGAAATCGTCGCATCCCCGGTGTTTGATAAGTCAAAATCAAAGCTCACGCTGTGCCTGGGAAAAGATATCGTCGGCAACCCGGTGGTGGCGGAGCTTGAAAAAATGCCGCATTTGCTGATTGCGGGTGCAACCGGGACCGGCAAAAGCGTGGCCTTGAATGCGATGATATGCAGTCTTCTGTATAAGTCCAACCCCGACGAAGTTAAGCTGATCATGGTGGATCCGAAAAGAATTGAGCTTTCCAGCTATGACGGGATTCCCCATTTGATTACACCGGTGGTTATCGATCCCAAGAAGGCGACGAATGCCCTGTACTGGGCGGTGCGGGAAATGGAAAGGCGCTATGAATTGCTTTCACAAAACAACACCCGCAATATTAAACAGTACAACAACAAAATAGCCAAGGATACGAAAAATGCAGCCGAAGATGCCGCTGAAAAATTGCCCTACGTGGTTATCATTATCGATGAACTGGCTGATTTAATGATGCTGGCCTCGCGCGATGTGGAGGTTACCCTCACCCGTTTGGCGCAAATGGCACGTGCGGCGGGCATTCATCTAATTCTTGCCACCCAGCGGCCCTCGGTGGATGTGTTGACCGGCATCATCAAAGCCAATTTTCCCACGCGCCTGACATTCCAGGTTTCATCAAAGACCGATTCACGAACCATCATTGATACCAATGGGGCCGAGAACCTGTTGGGCAGCGGCGACATGCTGTTTTTGCCCCCGGGCACGGCGAAGCTGCAGCGAATCCACGGGGCTTATATCTCCGAAGAGGAACTCGTTCAGATTACGAAGTTCTTGCGGGCCCAGGCCAAACCCGAATATGATGAAAACGTCACCGAGGCCGCAGCGCCGGAAGCCGGAACCGACGAAGAACAGGAATATGACGAGCGGTATGATGACGCCGTCGCGCTGGTGGCGAAAGCCGGGCAGGCCTCGATTTCCATGGTTCAGCGGCACTTGCGCATCGGCTATAACCGGGCTGCCCGCATCATCGAAGTCATGGAAAAAGAGGGTGTTGTGGGGCCGTCCGACGGTGTTAAACCCCGGGAGGTTCTGGTTAGAAATTTTGAGCAGAAAACCTGATGCGCGGTGCGGATTGCGGGATACGGGTTGCGCGGTGCGGGTTGCGGGTTACGGGGTGCGGGTTGCGAGTTACGGGTTGCGGGATACGGGTTAAGGGTTGCGGGGTGCCAGGTGCGGGAAATTAAAGCTGAAAGCTGAAAACTGAAAGGTATTCGGCATTCGGTTTTCGAGGCGCGGGTTGCGGGGTATGGAGTGTGGGATAATTAGCTGCAGATACCGGATTGAAATATTGGAATATAAATTAAGATAAAATACCGAAATCAGTCACTCGTCATTTGAAATTTGTCATTTTACATCACCTATGGATATAGACCCAAAATTGATCAATGCCATCAAGGGTTTTCTCGACGACGCCGAGGGGCGGTGTCTATACGAAACGGCGCTGGCGGCCGGTCGCATGGGTCCCTGCCTGGAAATTGGAAGTTACTGCGGTAAATCCACCGTTTTTCTGGGGACGGCCTGCAAAGTAAGCAGCAATGTGTTGTTTTCGATTGACCATCATCGCGGATCCGAGGAGCAGCAGCCCGGCGAAGAATATTTTGATCCAGGATTGTTTGATCCGATAAGCGGTCAATTGGATACATTCAGGGAGTTCAGAAAAACCCTGGCCTCTGCCAATCTGGAAGACACCGTGGTCCCCATCGTTTGTCGATCTGAACTTGCCGCCCGTCGCTGGACGACGCCGCTGAGTCTGGTCTTTATTGACGGCGGCCACGCCTTGGCGACGGTCTATACTGACTACAACGTTTGGGTCGGCCACATCCTGCCCGGCGGCTATTTGATTGTCCATGATGTTTTCACGGATCCGGATAAGGGCGGCCAGGCGCCTTTCCACATTTACAATTTGGCGCTCGCCTCCGGCCTTTTTCGGGAGGTGAAAGCAGTTAAATCCCTGCGGGTGCTGCGACGTCGCCATGGGGCCGAGATGCCCGCCAACATTTTCATTTGACAAGTTATTTGGCCTATTCTATAGTGACTGCTACCAAGATGTTTTTCTGCGAATTCAGCCTGCGGTATAGTCTGTCTCTTGCGTCTACCCTGCTTCTAGTCTGAATCTGATTGCGGATCGTGATTGAAGGGCTCGATGTTTATCTGAAATTTGTTAAACACCGCCTTCAATTAAGATTGGATCAATTTGACCTACCGGCCGTTGAGCTCGACATTAGAATGAACTTCAAGCGTTAAAAATTCATCGGCGTTCAAAACTGATTGTCTTAAACATCTCATTCTGTCTGTACAGCGATACGTTCCAGTTAAACGGTTGATGCTGATTAGGATTCGAGCCATGCATCGATTTCTCAAAGTTGCAGCTGTGGGCCTGGTGGTAGGGATCTCAGGGGCACTAATGAGCATAGCCCCGTTCGGAAAAGAGCTCGAGGAGAGTGCCGGCCTTCACTTATTATTCAAAATAAGGGGGGTGCGGCGGGCTCCACCGGATGTCGTGGTTATAACCCTGGACAAGTCCTCCGCCGACCATTTAAATCTTCCAAGTGCCCCGCGTAAATGGCCGCGTACTCTGCATGCCGGTCTGATCAACAAGCTGATTGCAAACAAGCCGGCCGTCATCGCATTTGATTTAATTTTCAGTGATCCTGGCGTCGTCGGGCACGACAATGCCTTGGCCGCGGCCATTCAAAAGGCCGGCAACGTGGTTCTGGTCGAGTGGCTTAAGACTGATGAAATCCCGGTATTCGATCACAGCGGTGTCCAGACTGCAAGTCACAAGCTCGAAAAGATAATACCGCCGATTCCCTCCCTCGCAAACTCCGCCCTGGCTTCGGCCCCGTTTACTCTGCCAAAAGTGCCGGTCAAGGTAAACAGTTATTGGACTTTCAAATCGAGTGCCGGTGATACGCCCTCCCTGCCGGTGACGGTTTTTCAGGTCTACGCTATGCCGGTTTACGATGACTTGCGCAATTTACTGCAAAAGTTCAATCCGGAGCTTTCAGCAAGATTGCCGGCCAATCCTGAGCAGGTTATCAAGGAAAAAAAGATCAGGGAAATCATTCGGCTATTGAAGGACTCTTTTGAACACAATCCGATGATGCCGCAAACCCTGCTGAAAATGCTGCGGGAATCGCCGACTTTGGCGGCCGGTGCCGGCCGAAAAAAGATCCTCGTCTCCCTGATCCGGATGTATCAGAGCCCCCAGGTGCGGTATCTGAATTATTACGGTCCGCCCGGCACTATTCAAACGATTCCCTATTATCAATTATTAAGCGAGCAGATTGATGCGTCCGGAGCTGCCGCCCGGCATGATTTGTCCGGTAAGGTCGTTTTTATCGGCCTCTCGGAGCAGTTGCGCCCGGAGGAAAAGGACGGTTTCTATACCGCGTTTTCACAGCCCAACGGCGTTGACATCAGCGGTGTTGAAATCGCCGCGAGTGCTTTTGCAAACCTATTGGAGGATTTGCCGGTTAAACCTCTTGACCCGGGAGCGCATGCCGCAGTTATCGTTCTTTGGGGGACGCTGCTTACGATTGTGTGCCTGCTGTCTCCCACCCTGGTCGCTGCGGGTTGGTCCGCCGGATTGAGCCTGCTTTATATTACGTTTGTCCACAGTCAATTCAAGCATGCCGGAGTCTGGTACCCGCTCGTTTTTCCGCTATTTTTTCAGATGCCGCTGGCATTTTTGATAACCGTATTTTGGAAGTATTTCCAAGCCAACCGGGAACGTCGCAATATTCGCACAGCCTTCGGATACTACCTGCCGGATAATGTCGTGAATCAGCTGGCCAAAAACATGTCCGATATCGCGAATAGCCGTCGGATTGTCTACGGGACCTGCCTGATGACGGATGCTCATAAATACACAACACTGTCCGAAACTATGGGGCCTGACGAACTGAGCCGCTTCATGAATCAATACTATGAAGTCATATTCGAACCTGTCAAAAACAATTCCGGAATTGTATCGGATGTCATCGGTGATTCGATGATGGCCCTCTGGGCGACAGCCCGCCCCGATGCGATTGCCAGAAAGCTTGCCTGCCGAGCGGCTCTGGAGATTGTGCGGGCAGTAGCAATGTTCAATCAGTCGTCAGAATCGCGGCAGCTTCCTATCCGCATTGGCATGCATTCCGGGTACATCTCCCTTGGAAATGTGGGTGCCATTGATCATTTCGAGTATCGCGCGGTCGGTGACATCGTGAATACCGCATCAAGGATGGAAAGTTTAAATAAGTATCTCAGCACCCAAATACTGGTGTCCGACAAAGTGTTGGATCAAGTCGACGGATTGTTAAAAAGATGCCTGGGAAGATTTATATTAACCGGAAAAATAAAGTCCGTGGAAGTTTACGAATTAATCAGTAAGATCGATTCAGCCAGCGAGAAGAAAAAAGAATTCTGCAACACATTCGCCCGCGGGCTTGATGCCTATCAAAGACAGTCCTGGACGGATGCCATCGATTGCTTTAACGGCACGTTGGAATTGGACCAAACGGATGGGCCTTCACGGTTTTATCGTGCGTTGGCTGAGAAATATCGGGCCGAGCCTCCGGCAGCCGGCTGGGACGGGACCGTAAATTTAAACAAAAATTAGCCCCGCGGTTCACGAAAGGAATTGCCATGGAACACTTCAAAGTTAACGTGTTTATCGCGTCTTTGGTTATCGGTCTGTGCACAATTCTCATATTCGCCGGTTTTGCGTTCGGTCAACCCTGTGAGCAGTGGGTCGCAAAAATTGTATCCGTGCAAGGTGCGGTCCATGTCCGCAAAGCCAAAGAAAAAGGCTGGAATCCAGTTCGACTCAATCAAACCTATTGTCCTGCAGATACAATTCGGGTGCTTAAAAACAGCCGGGCCGCCATTGCCTTGAGCAACGACAGCCTCATCCGGGTCGATCAAAATACAACCATCACCTTCACCGGCACTACGCAAGAAAAATCGCTTATTGTCGATATAATTCGAGGCGTGGCACACTTTTTCAGCCGATTGCCGCGCCGGCTAAAGGTTGCTACACCGTTTGTAAATGCCGCTGTCGAGGGAACGGAATTTTATGTGCGTGTGGAAGAGCGCCGGACTTTTTTGTCCGTTTTTGAGGGGCGGGTGGCGGTCAGCAATGATGCCGGCAGCTTGTCGGCGTCCAGCGGAATGTCGGTTGTGGCGGCAGCCGGCCAGGTACCTGAGGTGCGCACAGTGGTTCGTCCACGGGATGCCGTGCAATGGGCTTTGTACTATCCGCCGGTTATGTATTTTCCACCCGACGATATTCCGACCGAAGATAGGAATGACCCGCAGTTTTTGGTCTACCGCGCGGCGCGGCTTCTGGCGGTGGGCCGGGTTGATGAGGCCGGTGCCGATATCGTGCGCGCCCTGAAGTTAAGGCCCGATTACGGCGACGCCATTGCGCTCCAGTCGATCATCGCGGTGGTGCGAAATGAAAAAGATAAAGCGCTCGGATTGGCCCAAAAGGCGACCGAGGCCGCCCCGAATTCTGCTGCGGCCTTCATCGCCTTATCCTATGCCTGGCAGGCCAGCTTTGATCTGGAAAGGGCGCGCGAAGCTGTCCAAAAGGCGGTCGAGCTTGATTCCAACAATGCCTTGGCTTGGGCACGTTTGGCGGAGCTGTGGTCATCATTGGGCCGGCTTGGCAAAGCCCTGGATGCGGCAAAAAAAGCGGTTGATGCGAATCCGAGCCTTGCCAGAACACAGATGGTATTAGGCTTTGCTTACCTGGCTCAGGTTAAAACGGCCGAGTCCAGGGCAACCTTTGAAAAGGCGATCGAGCTCGATCAGGCCGATCCCCTTGCAAGACTGGGCCTAGGGCTGGCAATGATCCGCGACGGGGATCTGCAGGCCGGAGGCCGACAAATTGAAATTGCCGCAAGCCTGGATCCCAACAACTCGCTGATTCGCAGTTATCTGGGCAAGGTTTATTACGAAGAAAAGCGCACAGGCTTGGATGAGCAGGAATATGAAATTGCCAAGCAACTCGATCCTAATGATCCGACCCCGTATTTTTACGATGCAATAGCCAAGCAGACCACCAATCGACCGGTGGAGGCTTTGCATAATCTTCAAAAAGCAATCGAACTCAACGACAACCGCGCGGTATACCGCTCGAAGTTTCTGCTCGATTCGGATGAAGCCGCCCGCAGTGCCGCGCTTGCTCGAATCTACACCGATCTGGGTTTCCAGCAGCGAGCCCTGGTAGAGGGATGGCAATCAGTCAACACCGATCCCAGTAACTTTTCTGCCCACCGATTCCTGGCAGATTCGTATGCTGTGCTGCCGCGCCACGAAATCGCCAGGGTTAGCGAGCTGCTTCAATCTCAGCTGCTTCAGCCCCTCAATATCACGCCCATCCAACCCCGCTTGGCGGAGAGCAACCTATTTCTCATCAGCGCCGGCGGCCCGACGAGTTTGTCCTTTAACGAGTTCAACCCCATTTTTAACCGCGACCGAATTGCCGCCCAGGGGACTGGACTGCTGGCAGAAAACGATACCTACGGTGGTGAAGGTGTCGTTTCCGGTATCTACAAGAAATTGTCGTTGAGTGCTGGCTACACTCACTTTGAAACCGACGGCTGGCGAGAAAACGCCGATCAGGAGGACGACATCGCCAACGTTTTCGCCCAGTACCAATTTTCCTACAAAACAAGTTTTCAAGCCGAATACAGATACCGCGACAATGAAAGAGGTGATATTCAATTGCGGTTCTTTGAGGACGATTTTCTTCCGAGGCTCAACAAGGAAGACAAAACCAAGTCCATACGTTTAGGTTTCCGTCATTCCTTTTCACCAAATTCAAATCTGATTGGCAATTTTTCGTATCAAGATGTCCAAAGAGATGTCGAAGATGTTCCTGATCCTGTTCTTGTGCCGCTGGTAAAAATTGAGGGCGAAGATGATGCGTATGGCGGTGAGCTTCAATATCTGTTCCGCTCGCAAAAGGTTAGCATTGTAACTGGCGCAGGCTATTTCGACATCGATTCACATGACAAAATAACGACAGATGTTGAAATTTTTCCCGGTTTTGTATTCCGGACCGAGCCCACAAATGATCTTGATGTGCATCATGCCAATGTATACCTGTATTCCCATATCAAACCCATGAAAAGCTTGACACTCACACTAGGCGGGAGTGGCGATTTCTTCGAAGGGGACAGCGATGCGGAAAAGGATAAAGACCAATTCAACCCGAAATTCGGGATTTCATGGAGTCCATTTACGAATACGACAATTCGTGCTGCCGCTTTTAGAACATTCAAAAGAACGCTAGTTACGAATCAGACCCTTGAGCCGACCCAGGTGGCCGGATTTAATCAGTTTTTTGATGAGAATAATGCAACCGACGCCTGGCGTTTTGGTGGTGCCATCGATCAGAAATTCACTGAAAGTCTATACGGCGGAGTAGAATATTCATATAGAGATATTGATACCCCGTTTTTTTCCGTACAGTTAAAGACAGCGGACTGGGACGAACAAATATCGCGTGCCTATCTATTTTGGACCCCGCACAATCGGCTGGCATTGAGTGCGGAATGGCTGTGGGAATATTTTGATAGGGATAAAAAATTTGCCGCCGGCGCCAAAGAGGTCAAGACACATTACCTTCCTTTGGGGATCAATTTTTTTCACCCAATCGGGTTAAGCGCATCGCTGAAAGGTACATATGTCAATCAGGATGGCAAATTTGAACGACGGGGCACCCTCGGAACCTTTGAAAACGCCAGTGATAAATTCTGGCTGATTGATGCTGCAATCAAGTATCGTTTTCCCAAGCGATATGGTTTTTTTACAGCGGGAGTGTCAAATTTACTCGATGAAGATTTCGAGCATTTTGATGCGGACGACAATAACCCCCGCATCCAGCCAGACAGACTAGTTTTTGCCACCATTACCCTGGCACTGCCTTAGGGCTCGTGCGACATTAAATTCATCTGTCAAGCGTTGCTGCATCCCGGCCGGCTGCGTTGCGAAAGCTTGGTATATGCCTGATATTCCGAACCTTACGCGCCTTGCCAGCCGGGCGCTTCAGCGCTTAAAATCCGTAAAGTATTTGTTACGCAAATCCTCGGAGTTCAGAAAAGCGGATTTTGGGAAGGAGGTGATTGTCTTCAAAAATTTTCAATCGTCAGAGGTTTGGAAGTAATGCTTTGAAGCGTTATTTTTGGAAACAGGAAATTATTTATCTTATAAACGTAAAGGTGGGTTAGTAAAGGAGGCAAAGTATGTTAAAAAGATTATCCATGATGCTGTGTGCGATCGTGATTATTTTCATAGGTTGTTCACCATCAACAAAGATTGCCAATGCGGACGCGGGAATTAAATCGATCATTCGACCTGGCACGTCTCTGGTTGAATGCAAGGCATTAGAACGAGGCCTCGCTGTTAAAATTGTCAGGCATCAAAATAGCTTGTGTGCCAAGGAAGTGTGGATGCATCAAGATTTATTCTGCACGGACAGCGGCACCGAAGTTAATGAGACCAAATCATCAAAGAAAATTAAACCCAATAAGGCATTTTCAGGCAGCGGAAACCAGTTCTGCCCCGAGGCTTTTGCAGAATTTGTAAATAGTCCAGCCTGCTTTCAGTATACGACCGGGGGAAGAACATATTATATACCGCCTGGACCAAACTGTCCTCCTTGATAGTTTAGTGAGGTGCTGATTTTTTTATAGACCGAAGGCCTGACTACCTTTTGGCCGACGGGTTTGATTGGGAAATCAGGTCGGGTCATTCATTTCAAAGTTGGTATTTGCCAAAGCATCAGATCATGGCCGCTCGCGGCCGGCGGCCGCCGCTTGTATGAGACTTTAAATAGCTAAAGGGATGTGGAATGGATTCGATTTTTATTATTTTAATTTAGACCGGATTTACATGATTTTCAGGCATTTTTTCACCTGCGGTGAACGGGCTTTCGGCCGAGGGCCGCATTATCCTAAAGATCCTGTTGATTCTGTCCAATTATTTTCTTTAAAATAAGAATCCATTCCTCTTTTTTTCGAATTTTAAAGTTTTCTATTTGTTCAGACTGGCTATTTTTTGGCCATTGTTCCACCGGAGGCGGATCACCTGAAACCGCTGAAATTTCAACACGCTACGGTACCATCGACGACAAATTGCCAGTAAGGTGCCTTCAAGCGTCTTTTTGTACAAACCCTCAACAGCCCGCACACAATCCCATGCCGGTTCTTCGTTTCTTGCAAATATCCCTGCGCCCGTGATTTAATTTTTTAGTCGAGTCCCATGAATTATGAGCCGGCGGTCGGAATTCAAACACTCCGGTCGCGCAACCCGTAGGCCTGCATGGGTCGAGGCCTCCCGCCCGCTGGCAGTCGGATCGATCGCCATCCGGCAGTTGACAAAAAGACGCTTTGGCAACTAGATCGGAAGCGTCAATGGCGTTTATAGTAATTCCCTGCGAGCGTAAACTATCTTGACAAATGGTGATAATTTCGCTGTCACAAAGAAGCAAAGTATTGGATAGATAATCAATTTATAGCATAATTTCAGTAGTTTAAGATCTGTTCTGCGGTGTTGTGTGTTTTCGTTGTTTTTGTGGAACATTATTTGCTTTTTTCATATCAAAAAGACTAAGTATTTTCCGGGACTGCGCTCAGAAAAAATAGCCCCTGCGAGGCAATGATCAAATAGAATCATTAAATAGAATCCTGGGGGCAACTGCCTAAATTGTCTAAAATGCCTTAAAATGACTAAAGTTAATGAAATCTGTCTGTTCTAAAAATGATCGCATGCCACATTTTTAGGGCATTGGGTACTTTTGAAATACAATGAACCCGTTAACATCGACAACCAATTGCCGATATGGTGCTGCTAAGCGACTAAAACAGACTGTTAGGTCCTGTCACGCGTCGCTCAGAAACATAAAACTGCCCAAATCACACTTTTAACAAACCTGCGGCCACCAGCAGAGCGAGCGCCAGGCCCTTTCGAGAGCCCTTCCCCATGCCCCCAGCGCCGGTGATGGTCGCTTGTTACCCGACTGCGCGCTCCTTGACTAAAGACGTCACCGCCGGCAATCGAAGATAGAAGTGCCAATCATGCCAAATGACAATCAACTTAAGAAAATAATTAAAGAGAGCATCACTGTACTATTGGGACGAAGATCGTCCCGCACGGGCTTAAAAAAGGACTTGCCCTAATAAACCATAACCAACAACAGAAAGGGGGATAAACGATGTTTAAACGAATTCTCGTAGCATTGAAGTTTACCCCGGCCTGCCAAACCGCCCTGGCAAAGGGCGTTGAGATCGCCCGTGAGCATGGGGCAGAACTGCACATTTTTCATGCCCTGGATTATCGGCTTCAGGAACTGGACGTTAGCGACCCCAAACGGATTGAAATCAGCCGGGCAACACAGCGCCGGTTTGAAAACGAAGTGAAACCACTCTTAAACGGCGCCAATAGTGCGACGTTCGGCTGCCAGCCGGCGGACCCGGCCATGGAGATCTGCAAATTGGCCCGGCATGATAAATATGACCTCATCATTCTGGGAAGCCATCAGCAACCGGAAAAAATGACTCTGGGCCGCATCGATTACGTGGGCAATACCATTCTTGAAAAAGCGCCGTGCCCCGTAATGCTCGTGCCGTCGTAAGCTTTATTCCTTGCGCAGGTACAAGACAATGCTTTTGCCGAGAACCGGGTTGAGCAGATTCTCTAATGTACGGGTCAAGCGTGGCTGTTTCATAATATCCCAGGTCAAAAAACGGTGATACAGGTTGATGGAGCGACAATCTTCACGATCCGGACCCAGCAGGCATTTCAGCCACCAGTACGGCGTATGTAGGCTGTGGGCAAAATGCCGGCCCCATATCCCGGCGCCGGCATTTTGCAGGTCCGAAATCAGTTGGGTCGGCTTGAAAATCCGGACATGTCCTCCTTCGGCGGTGTGATATTCGGTTGAAAACATCCAACAGAGGTATTCCGGCCAATACCGCGGTACGCTGACCACCAGATTGCAGCCCGACTTCAAAACCCTAATAATTTCATCGATGGCCCGTAAATAGTCTCCAATGTGCTCCAGCACTTCCGAGCAAATAACCAAATCGAAACAGTTATCATCAAACGGCAGGCCGGTGACATCTGCCGCCGCGAGTCCCCACTCACCAGCCCCATGTTCACCCAGCCGGTCGTGCAATTTAAGCCGCTCGGCTGCCTGTTTCAGATCGTCGTATGCGAGATCGGCTCCTACCGCGAAAACCTCCGGCAGCTTATAGGCCGCACAGGTGTGGCGGCCGGAACCGCACCCGATGTCAAGGATTTTAGCGCCGGGTTTGATTTGCAGCCGGCTAAAATCGACCGTAACCATCCATAACCTCCCGGTAAGCCGCCACTGTGCTTTCGGCGGCTTTGGGCCAGGTAAAATGATTCTGAACTCGCTGATAGCCAGCCCGGCCCAGGTCTTCGGCGCGCTGCGGATCGCCGAGCATATCCTGTATGGCCCGGGCCAAGGCCCGGTGATCGGCCGGCGGCACCAAGATGCCGGCTTCTCCCACCACCTCGGGCAGCGCACCGCCGGTAGTGCTGATGACCGGTACGCCGCAGGCCATGGCTTCTCCTACCGGCAGGCCGAATCCTTCATAGACAGACGGGACAACCGCCACGGTCGCCTGGGCATATTGGCGAACAAACTCCCCATTGTCAATCCGGCCGGTGAAATTAATGAGATGACCGATACCTAATTTTCGGATCAATTTGACAATCCGGCCGTTTTTTTTGGGAGCCCCGATTACGGTGACATCGACCGTGCGGATTTTCGCCAGTTCGGCCACGGCCTTGAACAGAAAGGTAAGGCCTTTGAGGGGCGTATCGGCACTGTTGGTGACGATTATCCGGTTTTTTCTTCTGGCGATTTCGGGAATTGGGTAAAACAGATCCGTATTGATGCCGTTGGGCACGATCCGGAATTGCGCCGGTCGAATCCCAAAATCCCGGCAGATGTCATCTCGGGCTGACCTGGAAACGGTAATTATAGCTGCGAGGGTGCGGGAAACACGTTTTTGCATGCCGATAAATGAATGCCAGCGCCACTGTTTCATTTTCTTTAGCGGAGAAGATTCCGCCTGGATGGCTATTTTGCGATCGATGGTGATCGGATGATGAATCGTGGCAATCGACGGTATTCTTTTATTAATGGCCCAGAGTCCGTATGATAGGCTTTGATTGTCGTGCACGATATCAAATTGCTGCAGCCTGGTGCTCAAAAGCCGATAGGCTCTGAGCCCGAAGGTGAAAGGTTCAGGAAACCCCATGGTGCTGACCCCGATCCATTCAATCAGATTGATGGGATCCATCAATTCAGCGAGTCGTGGGACCCGAAACGGGTCCGCCGGGTCGTACAGATCCAGACCCGGCAGGTGATGCAGCGGTATGTCGTCATCCAACTGCGGATCCGGCGGTCCTGAAATGACCTCGACATGGTGGCCGAGATCTTTGAGTGCTCGGCTCAAATTTTTTAAATAAACGCCTTGCCCACCGCAGTGGGGATTGCTGCGATAGCTCAGCAGGCAGATTTTCAACGGGCGATCGGTGTCCGGCATTGTTGTGAAGTCTATTCCTTTAAAATAAGCTTAAACTCGGCTCCGGCTAAGGTTACTTTTATCAATACCAATTATGCGAAATGACCTGAGGTGGGGCACGGACCAGGGCATCAGATATAGAAATTGAGCCGGGGTCGTCAAGCTCTTTTTCAGTTTTTGTTTAAAAACCGGAGAACCAAGACAGCGGGGCAAAATGCTCTGCTTCTTTGGCTAAAGTTTTAGCCTGATCTGACGATATCAAAATTATAGTTTTTCATAACAGACTGCTAATTGAGAATATCGGATTGGGAAGACAAACCGCTTGGGCAAAATATCCGGACTTGGGTGCATGAACGATCAAAAAAAAGAAACCATCCTTTTTGTTGATGATGAAACAAGTATATTGAGTGTGGTCTCTGAATATTTTCGGCGTGAAGGGTATCAGATCCTGACTGCCGGCAATGGTTCGGAGGCGATGAAAATTATTGAGAATGAACAAGTTGATTGTTGTTTCACCGATATAAACATGCCGGTCATGAACGGGCTGGAACTCGCCGAAAATATCAGATTGCACGACAATACGATGCCGGTAATCGTCATGACCGGCTACCCGTCTTTGGAAAACACAATTCAAACCATCAAAAACGGCGTTGTGGATTTCCTCATCAAGCCGGTCAACCTAAAACAGATGGAGCTGTGCTTGCGGCGCGTGCTGCGGCAGCGCGGGCTTTTTATCGAAAACCTGCTTCTGAAAGAAGAAGTCCGAAGCAAAAATCGTCTTGAAAAACTGAATCAGGAACTGCTCTACAAGGTGGAGGAACTGAATATTTTAAATAAAATCATGAGCAGTTTTACCACCATTGTTTCCAGTGCTGATGTTTTCAAACGAGCGGTGGACATGGCTCTCGAAATTACCCAGGCTGACCACACCATGTTTCACATCATTAACGAGTCGGTGGAAAAGCCCTTTGAGGTGGCCTCGGCCGGGACGCCAGCCCTAAAACCGGATATTTGGATCCCACCGGGGAGTCTGCAACCGCGGCTGGAATCAATCGAAGGTGGCCCCGATCCGGCCCATTCATCCATTTTAGATTTGATTATGGAGGTCGTGTCGGATGAGCTGCCGCTGCTGATATCACAGAATAATGGTGCCCGCGGGCTGCCGAGGGATTTGTTGTCTGTCATGCTCGTTCCTCTGAAGATCCGCGACAAAATATTCGGAATTCTAACCGCAGGGATCCGGCAAGGCAACAATCGTTTCTCCGAAAAGGATCTTTACTATCTGTCCTTTATGGCCCAGAGTGCCGCCCAGTCCATTGAGAATCTGGCCCTTTATGAAAACATCTATGAAAACCTTTTTGCCACGCTTTATGCTTTTGTCAATGCCGTTGAGGCCAGAGACCTTTATACCCGGCAACATTCCAGCCGTGTGACCGGTATTTCGCTGATTCTCGGCAGGCAGCTGGGGTGTTCCCTCGAAGAACTCGATATCTTGAATTTTGCAGGCCACCTCCATGATATCGGCAAAATCGGAATCCGCGATGATATTCTGCTTAAGCCTGGCAAGCTTACTAAAGAAGAATTCTAGAAAATAAAGCAACACCCGGCGATAGGATCAAACATATTGGAACAACTGGGTATGTGGGAAAAAGAAAGGCAAATAATTCGCTGCCATCATGAACGATACGATGGTACGGGTTATCCCGACGGCTTAAAAGAAAAGCAGATTCCATTTCTGGCTCGAATTCTGTCGCTGGCCGATGCCTATGATGCCATGGCATCAGATCGTGCCTACCGCAGACGCATGGAGGAGCAGAAGATTCTCAAAATAATCCATGAAGGCTCCGGCAGCCAGTTTGATCCCGATATCGTAGCAGCCTTTGATAAGGTTTACAATAATGGCATCATATTAAACTACATGAATACCGGTCACCTGGAAGAATTTGAGCAGATTAATCGAAATTAGTCAGCCTTATCTCCCCCATCCTTCGCAAGTTTTGATTTTGTTCCTTCGTGTTATATCGTCTACTCACCGGAGTTTAAAAACGGCTGTATTATTTTATGCCAACTCAACATTCAATTCGTCTTCATAATTTGACAACCCCCTTTTTCTAAGCCATACTTGATTTAAATATTGCGATCTTTCCAGTCGCATTCCAATACCCATCGCGGAGTATTGCGGGAATACCTGCGATGTTTTGAACTGTCAAATTCGGTTGATCTGTCCAGGTTTCAAGACATTGGCTTTCGAGGATGATCGCGGAGCTTCAAAATAAAAATGGGGCTTGAACATCAGCCCCACTTCGATTTGGTTTTGATTTACGGGACGATTCACCAGCGGCGATCGATCCTGTTTGTATTAAAAGTGGTCGGGGCGAGAGGATTTGAACCTCCGACCCCTTGAACCCCATTCAAGTGCGCTACCAGACTGCGCTACGCCCCGACACAAAAAATACTTTTTAACATGTTGATTGCAGTCTGTCAAGGAAGGATAAATCATTTTAATGCACCTAAACCATGAAAAAATAAAAATTCCCGCCCGTCTCAGGCAAGGTGATACGATCGGAATTGTAGCGCCGGCCGGACCGTTTGATCGGGATTTATTTGGGCGGGGTATCCATATATTGCAGGATTTAGGCTTTAATGTTTTTACGCCACCGGGATTGCTCAATGCCAAAGATTATCTTGCGGGCTCCGATTTACATCGGGCCCGCTTTATCAATCGACTTTTTGCGGATCAAAGCATCGACGCAATCATTTGTGCCAGGGGAGGGTATGGATCTATCCGAATCCTGCCCCTGCTGGATTACCAGACGATCGGCGAGAATCCAAAAGTATTCATCGGTTTTAGTGACATCACCGTTCTTCTAAATGTGCTGACCGATCGCGGCAGAATGGCAACTTTTCACGGACCAATGGTCACAACCCTGGCCAATGCCCCGGAAAATACCCGGAGTCTCTTGATGCACACTGTCGCTTCGGGTGCCAATGTTGAAATTAAGGCCAACCGGGGGACGACCATCAAACCGGGGGCCGCCTCAGGGACTGTCTGCGGCGGTAATTTAACAACCCTGTGCCATTTGGTCGGGACCCCTTATACGCCTAATTTTGAGGATAAGCTTTTGTTTATCGAAGATCGAGCAGAAGCACCCTACCGGATTGATCGGATGCTGACGCATATGAAATTGGCGGATTGCTTTAAAAATGTGGCCGGAATTGCACTGGGATATTTTGAAAAATGCGGTTCACTGAATGACATTTACGAGATCGTCGCAGAAACTTTTAGGGAAGAATCGTTTCCCATCTTGGCCGGGCTCGAAGCCGGCCATGGGTATCATAACCATACGCTGCCATTCGGAATTGAAGCGACTCTGGATGCGGATAATAAATCTTTATTGTATCATCGGCCGGCAACTTTCGAGACAGACGACAGAGGGCAGAACAGAGAGCAGAAAACAGAGGGCAGAGGACAGAGAACAGATGACAGAGGACAGATGACAGAGGACAGATGACAGAGGACAGAAGACGGAGGACAGATGACAGAGGACAGAAGACGGAGAACAGATGATGGTAGACAACGGGTAGAAATTTGAAGTCGGACGTGGGAATGCGGAAGTCGGAAGTAGGAATGCAGAGGTCGGAAGCGGGCCTGCGGAAACTGGAATGTTGCAATCAGATTGCTACTCACATCAACGTCGATGTGTATCCCGGGGCATTGTTGATAGTCATTTTAGGAAAACATCCTGGTGTGTCGCGAACTCTATGGGGTTGCCGACCTGATCGGCTGTCGTTGGGCGTCTCCTGAAATCGTTTTTGAGCTGACGCCTTTAAGTAAAATCCCCTATAAATGCTAAACCATAATGCGCTAGTTATTTTTTCCACTTCCCACTTCCGAATTCCGCTTTCCCCCTTCCGACTTCCGCCTTCCGACTGCCCAATTCCGTAAAAAGTCTTTTTTTTAACCCGATCATTTTTTTGGTGATTATTTTTTCTTGTAATGATATGATACGTCTGATAGTAATTTATTGATATTTATCTATTATATTTTTCATTGGTTCAAAATTTTCATGGTCCTTAATTTTTTTTCCAAACTTACGAAAGATTAGCTTCCTGCGAACCAAACTTACGTCACCACAGTGTTTATTCGTATCCCAGCAGAAAATTGAAGCCGAACAACCGAGTTCAGTCTCATGGATAATGGCTGGAGATGTAATAAACCACTATACAAAATAGCACAGCCACGTGCGTCATAACGAGGTATTATGAATCTTTTTTTAGACGGTATTTTAGGTGTATTTTCCAACGATCTAGCCATTGATCTCGGTACCGCCAACACCCTGGTATACGTAAAAGGCAAGGGGATCGTTTTGGGTGAACCCTCCGTTGTTGCGGTCAGCACCGGCAACCGCTCGAAAAACCGCGTGCTGGCCGTTGGACTCGAGGCCAAAAACATGCTGGGTAGAACACCCGGCAATATTTTGGCGATTCGTCCGATGCGCGATGGTGTTATCGCCGATTTCGAAGTGACCGAAGCCATGCTCAGACATTTCATCCACAAGGTTCATAATCGACGAACATTTGTCAGACCCCGGATAATAGTCGCCGTGCCGTCCGGGATAACGCAGGTTGAAAAGCGCGCTGTGCGGGAATCAGCAGAGTCCGCCGGTGCCCGGGAAGTATTTCTGATCGAAGAACCCATGGCAGCGGCCATCGGCGCGGGCCTGCCCATCACGGAACCGACTTGTAACATGGTAGTCGATATCGGCGGCGGCACGACCGAGGTGGCCGTTATCTCGTTAAAAGGCATTGTCTACAGCCGTTCCGTTCGAGTTGCCGGTGATAAAATGGATTCGGCGATTATTCAATACATCAAACGCAAATATAACCTGTTGATCGGTGAACGAACGGCCGAGATCATTAAAACAACTATCGGCAATGCCTACCCGGATCCGCAGAATCTGGAAACCATAGAAGTCAAAGGCCGTGACCTGGCCTCGGGTATTCCCAAAATATTGTCCATTGATTCGGAGGAGATTCGAATCGCCATTTCCGAACAAATTGATGCCATCGTTGAAACGGTCAAAATTGCTCTAGAACAGACCCCGCCGGAATTATCCGCTGACATTGTCGATCGGGGGATTGTCCTGACTGGTGGCGGAGCCCTTCTTAAAAACCTGGACCGCCTGATTCGAGAGGAAACCAGCCTTCCGATCACTGTCACCGAAGATCCTCTGTCGACGGTGGCCCTGGGATCCGGCAAGGCGCTGGATAATCTTGATATTCTGCGAGAAGTGGTTATTACCTGATTTTTACACGTAAATTCATTAGAATATAATGGCCCGCGACGCTACCGCAGCTGAAGGGCTGACGCAAACACACGCTTTACCTGAACGCTAAAAGGCTGGTATCATGGTAATTTGTATTTTTTTAACCTGGATTAAAAATATAAATTGTGCGTTCCGGTACTAGAGTATGCTCACCGACTGCAGGGTGGGCTGAGCGTGGCGAATCAGATCTATGTTCTCCAAGAAAATGGTGCTCATCGTTGGCGTCATCGTTTTGATAGCCGTCAACATAATTGTCCTCTCAGTCAACAGCAGACGCTATACGACCTTTGGTCTTGAGCGAGTTGCCATTTCGTTTATTGCCCCTTTCCAAGAGTTGGTTACCCGCACGATTCGATTCACCAAAGATATCTGGCATCATTATTTTGCGCTGGTTACAATTGCCAAACAAAACCATATCCTGATAAATGAGTTAAATCGGGCAACTGAAAAGAGCAACCTCTGGCAGGAGACCGATCTGGCTAATGCCCGCCTGCGCCATTTACTCGACTTTCAAAAAAATATTACCGAACTGGTCGTGGCGGCCGAAGTTATCGGCAAGGATCCCTCTACCTGGTTTAAAACCGTTATTATTGACAAGGGCAAATCCGACGGATTAACCAAAGGATTGCCGGTGGTCATGCCACAAGGAATTGCCGGACAAGTGATTGAAGTCGCCAACCACTATTCCAAGGTTATGCTGATAATTGATCGCAACAGTGCCGTGGATGCCCTGGTTCAAAGGACTAGAGCCCGAGGGGTTCTCAAAGGCGAATCAACGGATCGATTGAACCTGGCCTATGTGCTGCGCAAAAATGATGTCAGGGTCGGTGACGTTGTTCTGTCGTCCGGTTTAGACGGCATCTATCCCAAAGGTCTGCGGATCGGTTTGGTGTCGGAAATAATAGACCATGAAGGCGATATTTTCCATGAGGTATTTATCACGCCATTTGTGGATTTCGAGAAGCTGGAAGAAGTATTGGTGGTCCTGAATGTTCAAAAGCATAATTTTGCGGGCCGCAAATGACCTATTTTTTTAATATCAGTGCCAGTCTTTTTCTGGTGATCCTTCAGACCGCAGTGTTGCCCTATCTGCCTTTGCTGGACAGCTTCTATGACCTTTTGATACCCTTCATCGTCTTTTTAGGGCTTTATCGTCCGGTTCGCGAAAGTTTGCCTTTCGTTTTTTTTCTGGGCATCATTATGGACAATCTTTCCGGCAGTCCGTTCGGGCTATATCTTACGGCCTATTTCTGGCTCTTTGTCGGTGTAAAAGGCGTTACCAAATTGCTGCAGGTCGCAAACCGTCTGATTATCATTACGCTGATCGTGGCAGCCGGGGTGCTGATTGAGAATCTGATTTTTTTGGGGACGCTGACCATTTTGGGCCCCGACAAGCAAATGGCCGGCAACACCGTCCAAACTGTCGCCATTCAGGTACTATGGGCTTTCTGGACCGGACCCATATTATTGATTGTCATCAGAGACGTCCTTGATCGCCTCGGGACCGGCTTCAAAGCGATCTATGCCCGCCGGAGCGACGCCTGAAGACGATTGAAGATTGATGATTGAATATTTGAGGAATTCTGTCTATTCAATTTAAGAACATGATGGTTTACCGGTATATGTTTTGATCGTTGTCAGTTTTGTACTCACGGATTTCAACAATAATTGAAATTGGAGCTTGAAAGATATCTTAAAATAAAATGATAAAATACCATAAATCTTCAATCTTCAATCTTCAATTTTAGATTTACCGCCATGGCCGATAAATACTTAAAAACCGCAGACCCCGAATGGTATCGCCAACGTATCACAGGAGTTATGATATGCGTGGTGGCAGCTTTTGCAGTTCTTCTATTGAGGCTCATTTTTCTGCAGGTGATCCAGGGTGATGAATATCGGACGCTCTCATTGAACAACCGGATCAGACTCCAAAGCATCGATCCCCCCCGTGGCCTGATTTACGATCGTAACGGCGATGTTCTGGTGGAAAACAGGCCTTCCTTCGACGTGGCCATCACCCTAAAAGATGCTCGACCGGTTGAAGCCACGATCGACAAACTTGCCCAACATCTCGATGTTTCTCCTGAGACACTGCAGTTAAAGCTTTCCAAAAGCAAGGGCGTATCGTCCTATAAACCGATAGTTATCAAACAGGATATCGGTCGCAACGCCTTGGCTTCAGTTGAGGCCCATAAATATGACCTGCCCGGGATTGCGGTCAAGGTAAAGCTGCGCAGACATTACCTTAATATAAAAGATGCCGTGCACTTGATCGGATATCTGAGCGAAATCAGCCCCAAGGAACTTGCCGGAGGAAAATATCCGGGACTGCGTCGCGGCGATCTAATCGGCAAATTCGGCGTAGAAAAGGCATTTGAAAGTTTTCTGCATGGTGAACGTGGCGGGCGCCAGGTCGAGGTCAATGCCAATGGCCGGGTGGTGCGTGTTCTGAAAACCGTTCCCGCCAAACCCGGACAAAATATTCATCTCACCATCGATATTAAACTGCAACAAAAGGCTGAATCACTATTAAACGGCGTCGCCGGGGCGGCAGTCGCCATTGACCCGGGCTCCGGACGTATCCTGGCACTGGCCAGCAGTCCGTCCTTTGATCAACGCTATTTTGTAGACGGCATGTCTCATGAACAATGGGATTCATTGATTTCCAACCCTTTCCGGCCTATGGAAAACAAAGCTATCCAAGGCGAATATCCGCCGGGATCAACTTATAAGATCATTACCGCCATCGCCGGGCTGGTCGAGGGGGTAATCGACGAAGATACAGAAGTTTACTGCCCCGGACATTACCGTTTCGGCAACCGTGTTTACCGTTGCTGGGAAAAAGGCGGTCACGGCCGGGTTAAAGTTGTCAAGGCGATAGCCGAGTCCTGCGATGTCTTTTTTTATCAGGTGGGCGATCTACTTGGGGTGGATCGATTGGCTTGGTATGCCAAGGCCGCGGGGTTGGGTTCGTCGACCGGCATCAGATTGGATAAGGAGGCCAAAGGGTTGATACCGACTGCCGCCTGGAAAAAAAAGCGCACCGGTATTGCGTGGCAGAAGGGTGAGACACTGTCCGTTGCCATCGGACAGGGTTTTAATCTGGCGACTCCCCTTCAGATGGCGAGCATGACGGCGGCGATTGCCAATGGCGGGACGCGCTACAAACCCATAATTCTGGATTCGATAAAAATGGCTGACGGGACTCTGGTATATCAGAACGCGCCGCAGGTTCTGGGAAAAATACCCCTCAATGAGCAGGCTCTGGAATTGGTTCGCAAAGGTCTTTGGGAAGTTGTCAATGGTAAGCGTGGAACTGCCCGCGGCAGCCGGCTGGTTGATATCGAAATCAGCGGGAAGACCGGTACCTCCCAGGTGGTCAGCCGCAAAAAGGATGATTTTCGGTTTGATGTTGAACGGCCGGCCCATTTGAGGCCCCATGCCTGGTTCGTGGCCTTTGCACCATCGGATACACCGCAAATAGCCATTGCCGTGATGATTGAACATGGCGAACATGGCTCCGGAGCGGCTCCGATTGCCAGGGAGATGATCAAAAGCTATCTGCGAAAAGACTGGCCGAACCAACAGGTGGCCGAGGATGAAGACCGCGCCGCCAAAGACCATAAAAGGGGTTAAACGAGTGTCGGAAAACCAATTGAAACGGCAGATAAACATAAAATGATCTAAAATTGTAAAATGACTAAAATTGAGGAATCGCTGCGCTCCATCGTTTTTAAATTAAGTCTATGAAAACTCACTGTTAGGTTACTATGCCTTTTTAGGATAGCCGGAGCGTAGCGACCCATTAATTTTAGTCATTTTAGTCAATTTACCATTTTAGGCATTTATAGCTTTGGAAAACTAAAAGACACCATCACCATTAATAATAAATGTAATTACCGAACCATTTAGTGATTGTAAGCCATGTTTGACAGAAGACTACTGCAATATTTTGACTGGGGACTATTGGCCTTGGCTGTTGTAATCGCATCCTGCGGTCTGGTTACCCTTTTCAGTGCGGTGACCGCCGAAACCCCCCATCCGCAAAAAATTATATTTTATAAGCAGCTTATCTGGTTTTCAGCAGCCTTGGTTGCCATGGTGACCTCTTTCTCGATCAACTATAAATTGTTTGATCGATGGGGCCAGATTTTTTATATCGGATGCATCCTGATGCTGATTTATGTGTTGTTTTTCGGCAAGTCGGCCGGCGGATCAAGGCGCTGGTTGATCCTGGGGCCCATATCCATACAGCCTTCGGAACTGGCTAAAATCTCTATTATGATTGTGCTTGCCCGGTATTATTCCAAGGATGCAAACACCAGGGGATTTACACTGCGAGAGCTTTTTCGGCCTTTTATCCTGACCCTGATTCCGTTTCTTCTGATTGCAAAACAGCCGGATTTGGGTACAGCCGGATTGGTGGTATTGATTGCCGGCTCGATTACCTTGTTTGTTAAAATTGAAAGACGGTCTCTCATTTACCTGATGGTGTCCTGTGCTGCAGTCATTCCGATGGTTTGGTTTTTCCTTAAAGAGTACCAGCAGCGGCGGATCCTCACGCTTCTTGATCCCAATCGGGATCCACTGGGTGCCGGATATCATATTATTCAATCAAAAATTGCCATTGGTTCAGGTATGATTACCGGTAAAGGATTTCTAAAAGGAACGCAAAATGCCCTGTCCTTTCTGCCGGAAGAACACACTGATTTCATATTCTCAGTATTAGCGGAAGAATGGGGATTCATCGGTTCGGTCGCCGTGGTCCTGTTATTTCTGATGCTGATATTTTGGGGGCTCAACATCGCCCAAGGATGCCGGGAACCTTTCGGAACTATAATGGCGGTCGGTATTGCGTCCATGTTCTTTTGGCAGGTCATTATCAATATTGCAATGACCATGGGATTGATGCCGGTGGTAGGTGTACCCTTGCCTTTTATCAGCTATGGCGGATCATCGGTTATTACGACGGCAATCGGTATCGGATTATTGATGAATATAAGTATGCGGCGGTTTATGATTGAGCGATGATTATTTAAGAATGAAAATGGACTGGACTAATGAAAAAAGAAAAAAAGACGGATCGTATTTCAACTTTTATCGGTGCAGATGCGTGCATTGACGGAACCATCGAGTTTAAAGGCACCATTCGAGTGGACGGCCAGGTGAAAGGCAAAATTTTCAGCAGCGGCGGGACGGTAGTCGTCGGTGAAAAAGCGGACGTCGATGCTGAACTGCACGTCAATGTGGCGGTCCTCATGGGAGAAGTCAAGGGCAAAGTCGAAGCCAAAGAACGTATCGAAGTATATCCCCCAGGGCGTGTACGCGGCGATATTCAAGCCCCCGTAATTTCCATTGAACCGGGCGGCGTATTCAACGGCAGCTGCGTGATGAAAGCGCCGGCTAAGTCGGCCGACAAATCATCCTTTTTTTCTAAGAAACCTCCTGCGCCTCCCGATCCCGAGGATCAACCTTCGACGGCCGATCTCAAGCAAAAGCCCGACCTTACGGAGCCAAAAGTTAATTGATGGTGCTGGATTCTGGATGCTGGTTACTGGATGCTGGATGCTCGATGCTCGATTCTGGATACTGGATACTCGATACCGGCTGCTGGATGCGGGATACTCGATGCTGGATGACGGGCGACGTTCAGCTTGCATTTTAAACCGATTACATCAGAGAGTTCTATTGGAAAATTAAAATTCAAATTTATTGATTCCTATCAGTCAGCTCTGTGTTTCAACCGACTCGGGTACCAAACACCTTCCGTCATTCAAGTTCTACTCCGCGCTCTGTAAACTAAGCCATTCAATTAATATTTCATTTCAGCTACCCGTATCGAATATCCAGTATCCAGAATCGAGCATCCGGTATCCAGAATCGAGCATCCGGTATCCAGAATCGAGCATCTGGTATCCAGAATCGAGCAACCGGTATCCAGAATCGAGCATCCGGTATCCAGAATCGAGCATCCAGTATCCAGCATCCAGCATCGAGAATCCAGTATCCAGCATCTAGCCTCCAGGTACCTGCAACCGACTTCCGTCAACCCGAAACAGGACTCCCGGCAATTCATAGCAAGGATATTTCTGTAACAATCCAGACTACTTATCTTACCATCCATTTTAGACATCCAATCCGGAAAATTTTTCAAAAAACCTTTGACAATTAATCGCGGCTGATGATATACCCCGCCGCAGCTATACTTGCGTTCTTCGGTACCATATATTGTTTTTTCTGTATTTTATGGTCCGCCGGTGGCGGATTGTTCAGGCAAACATCCGCCTGCAGCGGAGAAAACACGAAAATTCATATGGCCAATTTTCGTGTTTCGTCATTTCGTGCTTTGGTGATTGATGACTCCGGCCTGGCGGGTGCGGGTTGAGAATTGTCCGAGTTGAGAAAAATCTGAAAAATAGCAACAAGATTGCTTGAAAATTGCTGATGGAGGTTCTATCTATGAGGTTTTCTGGTATATGCCGGAAAGGTTTTCCGATCTTCCTTTTGTCATTTTTTCTGATTTGTATTGTCCTGCCCCAATCCGCAACTGGAGCGTCCGGGGAATCGGGCGGTGGAGGCGTGGTGGTTGTCCCCGATGGTTCAGTGTTTATTCAAATCTTCAATTTTATTATCCTGATATGGGTGTTGAACCTTTTGCTGTACCGGCCTATCCGTAAGATTTTAGCCCAGCGCAAAGAAAAGATTAGCGGGCTCGAACTTTCTATTGAAACTTCCGATAAAGATGCCCTTGAAAAAGACGAGGCTTTTTTCGCCGGTATAAAGGAAGCGCGGGCAAAGGGGTTCAAGGAAAAAGAAGCCCTGGTGCAGCAAGCCTCTGAAGAGGAAAAAAAGATCATTGCGGATATTAACAGCAAGGCCCAGGCCGAGTTGGCTGAGATTCGAGATAAAATCAAAAATGAAGCTGAGGTTGCCAGGGAGAGTTTGCAAAAAGAAGTAGATAGTTTTGCCAGCCAAATATGTCAAAAGATCTTGGGGAGGGCGGTTTAATGAAAAGTTACGGTACTGGCCGACCATGTCGGGCCGGGAAATTTCTCGGATTTCTCTTTTTTCTGGTGCTGGCGTTAGGGGTTATTTCAATTTCAACGGCCTTGGCTGCCTCCGGCGAAGGTGGATCTAAAGGTTGGGTGTGGACGGACACTTTTCGCGTAATGAATTTTGCGGTACTGGCCATTGCGCTGGTTTATCTGTTACGCAAGCCACTGTCCCAGGCGCTCAGTTCCCGCATCAAAGACATAAAAGACGAATTGGAAGACCTGGAAATGCGCAAGAATGCAGCTGAGAAAAAGCTGGCCGAATATAACGAAAAGTTGGCCCAGCTGGAAAATGAGGCTGAATCGATTGTCGAGGAGTACATCCAGCAGGGAAACGAGGCCAAGGATAGAATATTGAAGGAGGCGCAAGCCTCTGCTGAAAAACTCAAGGCCCAAGCCCAGCGCAATATTCAGCATGAATTCGAGCAGGCAAAATCAAAATTGCAGGAAGAAATTTTCGAGTCCTCGTTGGAAAAGGCCGAAGAAATAATTAAAAATAAAATTTCGGATGATGATCAGGACCGCATCGTTGATGAGTATCTGAAGAAGGTGGTGGCATGATGAAAAATTTGGTAATTGCGAGGCGTTATGCCAAGGCTCTATTGTTGATCGGGAAAGAGGACGGCAACACAGAGACCTATCGTGATGAATTGGCAGGATTCAGTGATCTGGTTGAACGAGAAAAAGCTCTCGAACAGGCGATCAACAATCCGCTTTACAATGCCGACGGTCGCAAAAAAGTCTTGGAATCAGTTTTAGAAAAATTGGAATTTTCCGGGATCATGAAGGCCTTTTTAACCCTTCTCTTTGATAAGGGAAGATTGATCAATCTGAACAGCATCAACGATCTGTATCAAAAGCTGGCTGATGAATTAAAGGGTATTTCACGGGCCAGCTTAGTTTCGGCTACCGAGCTTTCATCCGAAACCGTCGAAAAAATTCGTGCCACCCTGTCTGAAAAGACGGGCAAAGATATCATCCTGGATGTTGAACAAGATCCGGGTCTCATTGGCGGGATCGTGACTCGCATCGGCGATCTTGTCCTGGATGGGAGTATTAAAACACAATTACTCAATATGAGGGAATCATTAAAAAGGGGTGAGGGTGTCTAATGGAATTAAGAGCAGAAGAAATTAGTCAGATTATTAAAGAACAAATTACAGACTATGACAAAAAAATCGAATTAAGCGAAACCGGTGTCGTCCTGTCAGTTGGAGACGGTATCGCCCGTGCATACGGCCTGGAGAAAGTCATGGCCCTGGAACTGGTTGAGTTTCCGGGCGGCATCCTCGGCTTGGTGTTGAACCTTGAAGAAGACAATGTGGGTATCGCCATCATGGGTGAAGACATCCACATTAAAGAAGGCGATATGGTCAAACGGACCGGCAATATCGCCCAGGTGCCGGTGGGTGAGTCGGTTCTCGGCCGCGTGGTCTCGGCGGTAGGCGAACCGCTGGACGGCAAGGGTCCCATCGACTCCAAGGAAACCAGCCGGGTTGAAATGGTCGCTCCGGGTGTTATCGCCCGTAAGGGTGTGCATGAGCCCTGTTACACCGGCCTAAAGGCCGTTGACGCCATGACCCCGGTTGGAAAGGGACAGCGGGAATTGATTATCGGTGACCGCCAGATCGGTAAAACGGCCTGCGCTATTGATGCTATTCTGGCACAGAAGGATACGGATGTCTTCTGCATTTACGTGGCCTGCGGGCAGAAAAAATCCACGGTGGCCCAGGTTCATGCCGTGCTGGAGAAACACGGCGCCATGGAATATACCACCATCGTGTCGGCCTGTGCCAGTGATCCGGCGACCCTGCAGTTTATCGCGCCCTATTCGGGCTGTGCCATGGGAGAATATTTTCGCGATAAAGGCCAGCATGCGCTGATTATCTATGACGATCTTTCAAAGCAGGCGGCGGCTTACCGTCAGGTCTCTCTTCTGCTGCGACGACCGCCGGGCCGCGAAGCGTTCCCGGGTGATATTTTTTACAACCATTCTCGTCTGCTGGAACGTGCCGCCAAATTAAATGACGAGCTTGGTGCGGGCTCACTGACTGCCCTGCCGATTATCGAAACCCAGGCCGGTGACGTGTCCGCCTACATTCCGACCAACGTGATTTCAATTACCGATGGCCAGATATATCTGGAACCCGGCTTGTTTTTTGCCGGGGTCAGACCTTCAATCAACGTTGGCCTATCCGTATCCAGGGTCGGCGGCGCGGCGCAGGTCAAAGCCATGAAACAGGTGGCCGGTACGCTGCGTCTGGACTTAGCTCAATTTAGAGAGCTGGAGGCCTTCGCCGCGTTCGGTAGCGACCTGGATGCCGCCACCCAGCGACAGCTGACCCGTGGCGCCCGCCTGGTTGAAATTCTCAAACAACCCCAGTATCAGCCCCTGCCGATGGAAAAACAGGTTACCATCCTTTACGCCGGGACCAAAGGCTATCTCGATGAGTATCCTGTCGATGTTCTGGCAAAATATGAGGCGGGTCTGTATTCCTTTGTCGAAGACCGTTATCCGCAAATTTTTTCCGAACTCAAAGAGAAGGAAGAAATCTCCGACGATCTGGATAAATTAATGGCCGAGGCATTAAATGCTTATGGCGACGAGTTCAAAGATACGATTAAGTAGTTATTGGTTATACGTTAATTGTTATTAGTTAAATGCTGACTTGTCATTCTAATAACCAGTAACCACTAACAAATAACCTGAGGTTCATATGCCAAGCTTAAAAGATGTCCAGAATAAAATTTCCGCGGTTAAAAAAACCAAGCAGATTACGAAAGCTATGAACATGGTTGCCACCTCGCGCTTACGCGGTGCGCAGGGCAATATGGAAAATTTTCGTCCATATGCCGCCAAGTTTTCCGAGGTGTTGGGCAGTCTGGCTGAAAAATCCGGCGATGAGGCCAGCCCGCTGCTCGTGCCGCGGGAGGAAGTCAAAAAAATCCATATTATATTGTGCACCTCCGACCGCGGATTGTGCGGCGGCTTTAATGTCAATTTGATCGACAAGGCCAATGCATTTGTCAAGGAACACGCCGGTGGTGACAGGCAGATTTCATTTACCAATTTCGGTCGCAGGGGCCGGGATTGGAGTCGCAAAGAGAATTTTAAAATAGACGATGAACATATCGGCATCGTTGGCACCACTTTCAGTTTCAGTGTTTCTGCGACGGCCGGCCGCAAGTTGGTGGATGGCTATTTAAATGGCGACTACGATGAGGTCTACGTAATTTTTTCCGAGTTCATCAGCATGGGAAAACAGGTCCCCGCGGTCAAGCAGCTCCTTCCGATTCCACCGATCGAAACCGTCGAGGATGCAACCTTAGATGACAGCGGTGAATACTTGGCCGAGCATATATGTGAACCTTCCCCTGAAAGCCTTTTGGGGGAACTGCTGCCGCAAAGTGTTCACGTGCAATTGCACAGCGCTTTGCTGGAAACGTCCACCAGTGAGCATGCCGCGCGGATGGCTGCCATGGACAATGCCACCAAGGCATGTAATGATTTTATCGAAAATTTGACTTTATTATTCAATAAAGCCCGTCAGGCGGCCATTACGGCAGAATTGATGGATATCGTCGGTGGCGCTGAAGCCTTGAAGGGATAGCTAGTGGCTAGCAGTTAATTGTTATTTGTTTATCCGGTCTAATTCTTGGCCGCAGTAGTAGTTGCGATACGAATAACAAATAACGAATAACAAATAACCAATTTGGAGGTCTTTAAATGGGAGAGAATATCGGAACTATCACGCAGGTTATGGGGCCTGTCGTTGACGTCGAATTTGAGCAAGGCAATCTGCCCACAATATATACGGCGCTTACGATCAGCAACCCCGCCATCAGTGATGAAGAGGACAACTTGGTAGTTGAGGTAGCACAGCATCTGGGTGATAACGTGGTCAGGACCATTGCAATGGATGTTACCGACGGTTTGACCAGAGGCCAGAAAGCCAAAGATACCGGCAAACCGATTATGATGCCGGTAGGCGAAGCCGGCCTCGGACGCGTGCTGAACGTGGTCGGCCGGCCGGTGGATGGCTTGGGACCGGTCAGCCAGGAAAAGACGCTGCCGATTCATCGTGAAGCGCCCAAGTTTACCGAGCAGGATACCACGGTCCGTGTTCTTGAAACCGGGATTAAAGTTATCGATTTACTGGTGCCGTTTCCGCGCGGCGGAAAAATGGGCCTCTTTGGCGGCGCCGGGGTCGGCAAAACCGTCATCATGATGGAGATGGTCAATAATATCGCACTGCAGCACGGCGGTATATCGGTATTTGCGGGCGTTGGCGAACGGACCCGTGAAGGCAATGACTTATATCATGAGATGAAAGAGGCCGGCGTACTTCCGAAAGCGGCTCTTATATACGGCCAGATGACTGAACCGCCCGGAGCAAGAGCGCGGGTTGCCCTTTCAGCTCTGACCGCAGCCGAATATTTTCGTGATCAAGAGGGACAGGATGTGCTGATCTTCATCGACAACATTTTTCGTTTTACCCAGGCCGGTTCCGAAGTTTCAGCACTTTTGGGACGGATGCCCTCGGCCGTTGGCTATCAACCGACCCTGGCGGTTGATCTGGGTGAACTTCAGGAGCGCATCACCTCCACCGATAAAGGGTCGATCACTGCGGTACAGTGTGTTTACGTGCCGGCGGACGACTTGACCGACCCTGCGCCTGCCACCACTTTTGCCCATCTTGACGGAACCGTGGTTCTGTCGCGGAAATTGGTTGAGAAAGGGATTTATCCGTCAGTGGACCCACTTGACTCAACATCAAGAATTCTTGATGCCGCCTATATCGGTGACGAGCATTACGAGGTTGCGCGCCAGGTGCAGCAGATCCTGCAAAAATACACCGAATTGCAGGATATTATTGCAATTCTGGGAATCGATGAACTATCGGATGAAGACAAGATCACCGTGGCCCGGGCCAGGAAGCTTGAAAGATTCTTGTCACAGCCGTTTCATGTGGCCGAGGTGTTTACCAACACCCCGGGCGCCTATGTCAAGATTGAAGATAACATTCGGGGATTTAAAGAAATAATTGAAGGTAAACACGATGACCTTCCCGAGCAGGCATTTCATATGGTGGGAGGCATTGAGGACGTCATTGAAAAAGCCAAAAGCTTGGCTGCTCAGTAACCAAGGTCGCAGGATTTCTGACGCTTGATTCCCAATTTAGGGACTCTTTAAGGAATAGATATGGCTGATAATATTAGATTGGAAGTTGTTACCCCGGAGAAACAGGTGGTCGACGATTTGGCTCAAATTGTTATGGCGCCCGGCACCATGGGAGAATTCGGTGTACTTTCCGGTCACACGCCCTTTATGACTTCATTAAAAACCGGAGCCATCCATTACCGGGATGAAAACGGCAAGGATCAGTTCGTATTTGTCAGCGGTGGATTTGCTGAAGCGCTTCCGGATAAAGTGACGGTTTTAGCGGAATCTTCTGAAAGAATGGAAGATATTGATGTTGATCGCGCCAAAGCGGCCGTTGAGCGGGCGGAAAAGCGGTTGAGTGAAGATCGAGCCAAGGAAAAGATCGATATTGCCCGGGCCAAAGCGGCCCTTGACCGGGCCATGGTGCGCATCAGAATAGTCGGCTTGTCCTAATTAAATTCGGGCCTTTTCGCCGTTTACATCAGACGCACAATTTGTATATCATAGGGGTGAACCATTTCGTTGGTTTACCCTTTTTTTTGGGAAAATGATGACAGAGGTCGATATGAGCAAAAACGTTGCAGTCATAATTCTAGCGGCGGGCATGGGTACTCGTATGAAATCAGCCAAAGCCAAGGTGCTTCACGAAATTCAAGGCAGACCCATGATAAACTATGTCGTTGATACCGCTAGACAGGTTGCCGGAGATGATGTTATTGTCGTGATCGGCAATCAGGCCGAAAGCGTTCGGGCGGTCCTGTCAGACACAGCCGAACTGCTTTTCGCTTACCAGGAGCATCAACTCGGCACCGGGCATGCGGTATTGTGCGCTCTGCCGCATGTTCCCGTGCATTGTGGCCACGTAATTATCCTTTACGGCGACGTACCGTTAATCCAACCGGAAACGATAAGTGGACTATTGGAAGATCATCTGAGTGCCCGGCGTGATGTTTCGCTACTGGCAGTGGAAATGGCAAATCCTTGCGGCTATGGTCGTATTTTGCTCGATGATAACTCTCAGATATCCGCAATCATTGAAGAAGCTGATGCGTCAACCGCCCAGAAGCAAATTAAATTAATCAATACCGGAATCTATTGCATCGCCAAGCCTTTTTTATTGGATGCGCTGCCTAAAGTCCGGTCGGACAACGCCCAGGGCGAACTTTATCTTACGGATATCATGTCCATCGGCTATCAGGAAAAAAAGAATATGGGGGTTATGGTCGGGTCCAATTGTCAGCAAATTCTGGGTATCAACACCTGGCAGGATCTGATGACAGTGGAAAAGGCCATGAAATCCGACGATCGGATTATTTCTTGACTTTTTGATATATTGCAGATTATATTGAATTTAATTTATGATGGAGCAAGCACCTTGGATAATGAATTCATATTGAAACAGTTTGAACAAATTGAGCAAAGAGTCGAGAGACTAATTGAAAATTGCAATGCCCTGGAGGCAGCCAATTTAGAACAAAAAGATAAAATTAAAAGTTTAGAGGAGGAGATTCAAGGTAAGGTTGAGGCGGAAAGAAGTTACGCTGAGGAAAAAGCCTTGATACGATCGAAAATCGACGGTTTGCTGGTCAAGCTCGATGAGGTTTCCAAAGGTCGATAGTAGCGGCCGGCACGGTATAGGCACCGGGAAGGTAGACTTCAATAAGTATTGGATGAAATTGTCACCATAGAGCTTTTTGGAAAGACGCATACGTTTAAAGCCAACTCTGAGGTTACCCAGGCAAAGGAGGTCGCTGATCTTTTGGTCGATGAGGTAAATCGAATTGAAGATCAGCAGGCGAAACAATCATCAAATATGTCAAAATTAACAATCTTAATGTTAGCTGCACTAAATATTGCCAATGAAAATTTGGAATTGAAAAGGAATCATTCCAAGTTGTTACATGATGTTACGGACCGGACTGCAAACTTGATTCATACATTGGAAAACAGCGTGCAGTAAATGATAATCCCTATTTTGTGAATTGAATTCTGATATATGTGATCTGCTAATTTCTTCGACTACCTTCTTTTAAGCCTATACCGGTCGAAATTATCCAATTCTTTCAGTGGACTTTCCGGGAAAATTAATTTAGGTGAAGGTAGCTTGATTGCAGCAGGTGGTGTTGCCCCTGCCATGTTCGTGATTGGAAGTATTCTTTGACCCAACAGTTTTGAAAACGGGAGCCTTCCCTGGTTTCGGTGTGCATGTTCTGAAAATGCAGAAAAGCCTAAAGAAGCTAAACGGTGCCCACTTTGAACCATAGGTTCAAAGACCTGACAACACGGCATTTGGCGGGGGTATTTCCTTCCCCTTTTTCACTGAATGATGATATCCGTTCGGCTTTCTTTCCCTAAGTGTTCGCCTGCAACTATCTTATCCCCGAGTACACCCATATATTTTAGATTTTGGAATGCGGATTTTGGATTTTAGGTATCCTGGCTATTTTAGTTAGTGGATAGAGCCACACGCGGCGCAAGCGCCTGCGCTGCGCGAGCGATACCACAGATCCCAAATCCGAAATTCAAAATCCAAAATTTACAATGAGGTGTAGGCTGCGGATAACGGAAATTTATTTAGATAATCATTGTAAGTGATTTGGTGATCCATGCATCCTTCAGGTTTTTAATTTGCGGGGAGAAATATAATGAATAATTACAGTATTATAATCGGCATCTTATGCTTTGTTGCCGGTTTGTTGATCGCCTACTGGTTAAGAAGCAGGGCTGCATCCCAGAAGGTCAAGGCAGCTGAGGGGGAAGCTGCCCGTTTTGTCGAAGACTCTAAAAAAAAGGCTGAGACCCTATTAAAAGAAGCTGATTTGGAGGTGAAAGACAAGCTTTTTAAGTTAAAAAGCGAATTTGATGCCGAAACAAAGGAAACCCGGAATGAGCTGAAAAAAAGAGAAGCCCGCCTGATGAAGAAGGAAGAGAATATTGATCGTAAAACTGATCAATTTGAGCGGCGCGATCGCGAGCTGGGCCGTAAGGAAAGGCATCTGACCAAACGAGAGGGTAAGATTGAGCGCAAAGAGCTGGAGTACAACGAATTACTTGAAGAACAAAAAAAGCAGTTGGAGAAAATTTCCGGATTGACGGCTGATCAGGCCAAGGAACTGCTGATTCGAGCCATGGAAAACGAGGCCCGCTACGAGGGGGCTAAATTTATCAAGAAAATCGAAAATGAAACCAAGGAGCAGGCTGATAAAAAAGCAAAAAAAATTCTTGCGACTGCCATCCAAAGATATGCCGGGGACTTCGTTGCAGAAAGGACTGTATCCGTGGTCCAATTGCCCAGTGATGAGATGAAAGGCCGGATTATCGGTCGGGAAGGGCGAAATATTCGAGCGCTTGAAGCAGCCACCGGAATTGATCTGATCATTGATGATACGCCGGAAGCTGTTATCCTCTCCGGATTCAATCCGGTTCGGCGTGAAGTTGCACGCCTGTCGTTGATGAGATTAATCTCCGACGGCAGGATCCACCCGGCCCGCATTGAGGATGTCGTTAAAAAGGTCGGCCAGGAAGTCGACACGGCAATTAAGGAGGCCGGTGAACAGGCTGCCTTCGATCTGGGAGTGCATGGAATTCACAATGAATTGGTCAAATATATCGGCCGCCTGAAATTCCGAACCAGTTATGCGCAGAACGTTTTACAGCATTCAGTCGAAGTGGGGTTTTTAGCTGGTGTGATGGCTTCCGAGCTGGGATTAAATGTTAAAATGGCAAGGAGAATGGGATTGTTACACGATATCGGCAAAGCGGTTGATCACGAGGTTGAAGGGCCGCATGCCGTTATTGGCTCACGGCTGGCAAAAAAATTCGGCGAATCCCCCAAAGTCGTGCACGCCGTTTCCGCCCATCACGAGGATGTCACCCCGAATTCTGTCTATGCATTGCTGGTGCAGGCTGCCGACGGGCTCTCGGGAGCCCGTCCCGGGGCACGCAAGGAGTTGTTGGAAAATTACATTAAGCGTCTGGAGGATCTTGAAAACATTGCCAACTCATTCAAAGGAGTTGCCAATACCTACGCAATCCAAGCCGGGCGAGAGCTGCGGGTAATCGTGGAAAGCAATAAAATTTCTGATGAAGAAGCCGTTTTTCTCAGCCGGGACGTTGTAAAAAAGATTGAGGAATCCTTAACTTTTCCCGGCCAGATCAAAGTGACGGTAATTCGGGAGACCCGGGCGGTGGAATATGCCAATAAATAAATTTCGCACTATCGCGTGGCTCCCCGAAACGGCAAAAGAGAGACTTGTATGAATCTATCCACCCTATACTATGACTGAGGCGAAATTTATATGACCAACGTAATTGATGTGTTGAAGGAACGCGGTTTTGTCGAACAGACCACTCACGATCAGGAGTTGATGGAATATGTGGACCAGGGCAGCATCACCTGCTACATCGGATTTGATCCGACCGCCTCAAGTCTTCATATCGGCAGCCTGATCCCGATCATGTCCCTGGCCCATATGCAGCGCAACGGACATCGGCCGATTGCCTTAGTCGGCGGCGGAACGGGAATGGTCGGAGATCCCTCCGGCAAAACCGAAATGCGGAAATTGTTGACTCTTGAAGCTTTGGCCGAAAATGCCCTGGGCATCAAGAGACAACTCTCCCATTTTCTCGATTTCAGTGAAGACCGCGCCCTGATGCTGAATAATGCGGACTGGCTCGCCGATTTGGAGTATATTCCTTTCCTGCGGGACTATGGACGTCATTTCTCAGTCAATCGCATGATAAAGGCCGAGAGCTATAAAATTCGGCTCGATTCAGAGGAAGGCTTGAGCTTCATCGAGTTCAATTACATGGTCTTGCAAGCTTATGACTTTTTGGAATTGTGTCGACGCCACGACTGCCGGCTGCAAATGGGCGGCAGTGATCAGTGGGGCAATATTGTGGCCGGGGTAGATCTCAACCGCCGGGTGCATCAGAAAACCGTCTTCGGGGTAACGTTTCCATTGATTACGACGAGCAGCGGCGAAAAAATGGGGAAAACCGCCAAGGGAGCGGTATGGCTGGACGCTAACCGAACTTCGCCCTATGAATATTACCAGTTCTGGATCAATACGGATGACCGGGATGTGGCGCGGTTTCTGGCCTTGTTTACATTTTTGCCGATGGCGGAAATTCGCGCAATCGAAATGCTTACAGGCGCTGATCTCAACGCCGCCAAGGTTGTTTTAGCTTATGAGGCCACCCGTTTGGCACACGGACGGGAAGAAGCGGAAAAAGCCTACCAGGGAGCTGCCAGCATTTTTGGCAATCGTCAGATAGCCGGCCATATTCTTCCTTCGAGTTCCGTCCCCCGGGGAGATACACTCACAGACGATATCAGTGTGCCCCAGAGCGATATGAAAATAGCGACCCTAAAGGAAGGTATCCCCGCCTTTAAGCTATTCCAGGAAGTCGGGCTGGCTGCCTCAGGCGGCGCCGCCCGTCGTCTCATCGAACAGGGCGGCGCTTATGTGAACGGTCAGAGGCTTGAAGCGTTCGATCAATTGATCAGTGATCGAGATATTGATAGTGCCGGCAGCATCGTTTTGCAGTCCGGTAAGAAGCGTTTTCACAAGATTAAGCCACAATCCTGAAAAATTAATAAATTGCAAAAATTAAGTTGACAAACACTTTAAGTCGGTGTAGTTTCCACAGGCTTTCGTTGAGCAGCACAGCCTCCGACAGCAACCTTACTTCGAGCATTAATTAGCATAAAAAAAGCAAATAATCGCTTGACAGTAGTGTGAAAAACATATATTAATTATCTTTTGCGCCTGCCTCAGAGATTTGGAAAAACTGCAAAATTTTTCCTGCCTGAAGTCGAAAAAAAAGGTTGACAAAAACTTAGTAGTTAGTATATTTACATGGTCGCTTCTGCGAATGCCAATCTTTGCTACGAAGCACCATCCGCCATGTCGAACGTGGTGGACATTTGATCTTTGAAAACTAAATAGTGGATTCGGATGAGTCGGGTCCGAAAAAAAAGATGCTGTTACTCCAAACAGCATTGTACAATTCAATTGGAGAGTTTGATCCTGGCTCAGAATGAACGCTGGCGGCGTGCTTAACACATGCAAGTCGCACGAGAACGCTTCAGCTTGCTGAAGTTAGTAAAGTGGCGCACGGGTGAGTAACGCGTGGGTAATCTTCCCTCGAATCGGGGATAACATTGCGAAAGCGATGCTAATACCGGATAACATCTCGGGTACTCCGGTGCTTGAGATCAAAGGTGGCCTCTACATGTAAGCTACTGTTTGGGGATGAGCCCGCGTACCATTAGCTTGTTGGTAGGGTAATGGCCTACCAAGGCTGCGATGGTTAGCTGGTCTGAGAGGATGATCAGCCACACTGGAACTGACACACGGTCCAGACTCCTACGGGAGGCAGCAGTGAGGAATTTTGCGCAATGGGGGAAACCCTGACGCAGCAACGCCGCGTGAGTGATGAAGGCTTTCGGGTCGTAAAGCTCTGTC